>LWDU01033707.1_pt1 | contig 22765 bp, 17 predicted proteins | sample 727161 | NCBI WGS metagenome assembly LWDU01 (sample SAMN04566230, study PRJNA314399) | hydrothermal vent metagenome | isolation source: deep sea hydrothermal plume seawater | place: Mexico: Gulf of California, Guaymas Basin | collected 2004-07-11
TTTATTATAAAAGAAATAAACTTTATATTGTCAATTCCAATAAGATTAAAAATATTGATAGGAATAACAATTTCATTCTTTGAACTTAAAACTTCTCTTTTTTCAGTAAAATTATAAATTTCTGTATTTATTAATTTTAAACGAGGACTTGGAAAAATATAATAATTAATATTATTTATATCCATTTCCAAACCAAATTGATTATATATTTCTTTTTTGAGAACAGGCTTTAACTTGTCAAAATTATATAATGAAGGTATTGATAAATAGATAAAAAATAAAAAAAAAACAATAATACATAAAAGAATACAACTTTGTTTGTTTATATTCACTTTTATACCAAACTGATTATATATTCCTTTTTCAAGAACAGGCCTTATTCTGTTTAGTTTAAATTTTTATTTCATAAAAATGTATAAAATATATATTAAATGGAAAACAGCAATTTAAATTATTTAAAAAATCTCAATAGCAATCAAAAAAAAGCTGTATTAAATTTGGATGGTCCATGTTTGATAGTAGCGGGTGCTGGTTCAGGTAAAACAAAAGTGTTAACCACTAAAGTTGCTCATATTGTCAAAAAAGGTAAGGCTTTACCCAATCAAATATTGTGTGTCACTTTTACAAATAAAGCAGCAAAAGAAATGAAAGATAGAGTTAGTAAAATATTGTCTAACCAAGACACTGGCCTGCCTTGGTTTGGCACATTTCATTCTATTTGTGCAAAAATTTTGAGAAAACACGCAAGTGCAGTAAATTTGAGTTCTAACTTTACAATTATTGATCAAGATGACCAAGTAAAACTAATAAAAAATATTTGTAAAGCAGAAAATATAGATATCAAAGAAGTTGCACCTAAATATGTTTTGTCAGCTATTGATAAATGGAAAAACAATGGATTAATTCCTGCAAAAGTTATTCCAAATAAAAAAAATTTTAATGAATCTGGTATTTTAAAAATTTATAAAATTTATCAACAAAAACTTTTAGATTTAAATGCATGTGATTTTGGAGATTTAATTATGCATACTGTTATAATTTTTGAAAAAAATAAAGATATTCTTAGTATTTATTCAAATAACTTTAAATATATGTTGGTTGATGAATATCAAGATACAAATTTTATACAGAATAAATGGTTAAATTTATTGACACACAAATTTAAAAATATTTGTTGTGTTGGAGATGATGATCAATCAATTTATAGTTGGAGAGGTGCAGAAATTAAAAATTTTTTAAATTTTAAACATGAATACAAAAATACTAAGATAATTAAATTAGAGGAAAATTATAGATCAACACAAAATATTTTATCAACAGCATCTAAATTGATTTCATATAATGAGGATCGACTTGGAAAAAGATTGTGGACATCGGGTGAAGAAGGTGAATTGGTTAAAGTAAATTGTTATAAAAATGCGAAGGAAGAGGCTATAAATATCTCTGATATTATTGAGCAAAAATTAAAAGATAAATTTTCACTAAATAACATATCAATTTTAGTAAGAGCTATTTTCCAAACAAGAGAATTCGAAGAAAGATTTTTAAAAATAGGAATGGGTTACCGTATAATTGGAGGTATTAAATTTTATGAAAGGGCTGAGATAAAAGATTGTGTAGCCTATTTAAGATTAATATTTCAAAAAAAAGATGATCTAGCTTTTGGTAGAATAATAAACACACCTAAAAGGTCTATTGGAGATACTACTATTAAACAAATAAATGAATTCTCAACAAAACACAAAATTTGCTTGGAGGATGCTTCAAAAAAATTAATTGAATTAAATCTAATAAAACCAAAAACAAAAATAGGCTTATTTAAAATTTTAAATTTATTAACAAAATGGAGAAATGATTTATTAAAAAAGGATCATAGAAAACTTATGCAAATTGTTTTGGATGAATCTGGTTATTCTGCAATGTTAAAAAATAAAAAAGATTTAGAAAATGAAAATCGATTAGAAAATATTAAAGAATTATTAAATGCAATGAGAGAATTTGATAATTTAGAAAGTTTTCTTGAACATGTTGCTCTTGCAACGGCAATTGATCGTGATTGGGAAGGAAAAAAAATCAATTTAATGACAATGCATGCTTCAAAGGGATTAGAATTTGATGTAGTTTTTTTACCAGGTTGGGAAGAAGGATTATTTCCTCATCAAAAATCTATGGATGAAAAAGGAAAAGCTGGGCTAGAAGAAGAAAGGAGACTTGCTTATGTAGGAATAACTAGAGCAAAAAAACTTTCTTATATTTCTTTTGCGATGAACAGATTCTATCAGGGAGATTGGATAGATTGCCTAGCTTCACGATTTATTAATGAACTGCCAGATAAAAATATTGAACAAGTAAATGTTTTAGAAGATAAAATTGATGATTTCGAATTTAATCAAGACATTAACTTTGAAGAAGAAGTTAGAAGTCCTGGATGGATGAGATTATTAAAAAAATTAAAATGATTTTTAAAAAATTAGCACTTTTAAGAAAACAATTAGTTAATCATAATCTGGATGGTTATATAGTGCCTAAAAATGATGAATTTTTTGGCGAATATGTAAAAGAAGGAAATGATCGTCTAAAATACATATCTGGTTTTACGGGATCAGCTGGATTTTCAGTAATTTTAAGAAAGAAAGCATATTTGTTTGTTGACGGAAGATATACCATTCAAGCCAATATAGAGTCTGGTAAAATATTCACAATTGTTGAGATACATAAAAAAAAACCAAATTTTATTCTAACCAAATTTAGCAAAGAACTAAAATTAGGATTTGATCCAAAAATTTTTAATGAAACAAGTTTACTATACAACTTTAAAAGTAGTAAAATCAAACTTGTACAAATTAACAAAAATTTAATTGACATAATTTGGAATAATAAACCTAAAATTAATTATAAAAAATTTTATATATTAAATTCTAAAAACGTTGGACAAAATTATAAAGATAAAATTAAGTTAATTAACAATTTTTTAAAAAGGAAAAAAATTAAAAACCTTCTAATTACTGCTCCTGAAAATATTGCTTGGTTACTAAATATAAGAGGCTACGACAGTAATTTTTCACCAATACCTAATTGTCAGGCGATAATAAATTATCAAAAAAAAATATTCTTAATCGTTGATAAAAGAAAAATTAATAAAAAGTTTATTAATTATTTTAATAATTCAATAAGAATAATTAATCCTAATACGGTTAAGCCTTATTTAAACTCATTAAGTAAACACGAAACTTTTTCAATTGATAAAATGACATGTTCAATATTTTATAAAAACGAAATAAAAAAAAGATTTAGATTTTACGAAACTATTGATCCAATATATTTTTTAAAAGCAAAAAAGAATAATGTAGAAATTAATAATATGATTAATAGTCATAAAGAAGATGGAGTTGCTTTAACAAAATTTCTTTATTGGTTAAAGTCAAATGTGATCAAAAGAAATATTTCTGAGCTTGATGCTCAATCAAAGCTTGAACAATTTAGAAAAAAAAATAAAAATTATATTTTTTCAAGTTTTAATACAATAGCTGGAACGGGCCCTAATGGTGCAATAGTACATTACAGAGCAACTAAAAAAAGCAACAGGATAATTAAAAAAAAAGATATTTTTTTGTGTGACTCTGGTGGTCAATATAAATATGGAACTACTGATGTCACTAGAACTGTTTGTTTTACAAAACCAGAAAAAAAAATTAAAGACATTTTTACGATGGTTCTTAAGGGGCACATTGGTGTTGCTACGTTTAATTTAAACAAAAATACTACTGGAAATAAAATTGATAAAGTAGCAAGAGCTCCTCTTAAATCCAAAGGCAAAGATTATGCGCATGGAACTGGCCATGGTGTAGGTCATTTTTTAAATGTACATGAAGGACCTCATTCAATAAGTAAATTTAATAAAGTTAAATTTTCGGAAGGTATGATTGTTTCAAATGAACCTGGTTACTATAAAAAAAATAAATTTGGCATAAGAATTGAAAATTTAGTTTATGTAAAAAAATTAAATAATAAAATTTTTTTTGAAAACTTAACCTTGGCACCAATTGATAAAGATTTAATTAATTTTGATCTTCTAACTAAAAAAGAATTCAATTACTTAAATAATTATAATAAAAAAATATATCAAAGTTTAAATCCATACCTTAAAAAAAAAGAAAAAAATTGGCTAAAATCATTTATTAACTAGTTTATTCCAATCTTTTTCATTCAAAATATTAATTTTTAAATCTCTTGCCTCATGCAATTTTCTTCTTGTTGGTTTATTTCCTATAATTAAATAATTAAGATTTTTACTCACATTGCTCACCATTTTTCCTCCTAAATTTGCTACTAATACTTTTGCTTCTGCTCGGCTCATTGTTTCTAGTGAACCTGTAAACATAAAACTTTTACCCGAAAATACCCCAGTTGTATTTCTTTTTACAAAATTTTTAATATTTAAAAAATTTATTAATGAACTAATTATTTTAATATTTTTTTTATTAGTAAAAAAGATATCTATTGAATTAATTTGAGTTTCACCCATTCCGTCAATTAATTTCAAATTTTCTAACTCTATTTTTCTTTTAGAACTATTAAATAAGTTTTGAAATTTTTTTACAGAAATAAAATAGCCAGCAATTAATTTTGCATTTTCTTGTCCAATATGCCTAATTCCTATTGAATATATAAATTTATCTAAAGAGATATTTTTTGATTTATTTATAGCTTTCTCTAAATTACTTGCTGAAAGTTTTCCCCAGCCATCAAGATCCTTTATTTTTTCAAAATTTAAACTAAAGATATCTGCGGGAAATTTTATCATTTTAATATCCCAAAAATTTTGAATTACTTTTTTACCCAAGCCTTCAATATTAAAGGCATCTTTGGAGGCAAAATGTTTTAATTTTTCTTTTAAAATTTCTTTACAGTCAAAATTAATATCAGGGCATCTTGTAATTGCTTCAATTTTTTTAGTTGTTTTATTATAATCTTTAACAACTTTTGTTCCACAAGAAGGGCATGTAGAAGGGAAAAAAAAAAATTTTACATTTTTATTTCTTTTATTTTTTTCAACTTCTAAAACTTGTGGAATTACATCTCCCGCTCTTTGTATAACTACTACATCCCCAATTCTAATGTCTTTTCTTAAAATTTCATCTTCATTATGTAATGTTGCGTTAGAAATTACAACACCTCCAACACTAACAGGATTAATTTTTGCAACAGGTGTTAGGGCGCCTGTTCTGCCAACTTGAATTTCAATATTTATTATTTTTGAATAAGCTTTAGTTGATGAAAATTTATGTGCTATTGCCCACCTGGGAGAATTAGATACGAAACCCAATCTTTTTTGAAGAGATATATCATTAATCTTATATACAATTCCATCAATATCATAATTAATCTCTGATCTTTTTTTTTCTAACTCTGAATAATTATTCATTATCTCAGATGTACTATCTAATAATGTGTTATATTCGCTTGTTTCAAATCCCCATAATTTTAAATTACTTAAAAATTCACTTTGTGTATCAATATAATAATCTTTTAAATATCCATAACTATAGGCCATAAATTTCAAAGGAATTTTTTTTGTTATATTTGAATCTTTTTGTCGAAGAGAACCTCCTGCTGCATTTCTTGGGTTTGCAAATCTATCACTAATTTTTTTAAAATCATTTTTTGCAATATAAACTTCTCCTCTAATTTCAATTTCATTAGGTATTGATTTGCCTTTTAGGTTATGAGGAATATTTGATATTGTTTTTAAATTAGTTGTAATTTCTTCTCCTGTTTTCCCATCTCCTCTTGACAATCCAAGATAAAAAAAACCATTTTTATAATGAAGTGCAGCCGAAATACCATCAATTTTTGGTTCAGCACTAAATTTAATTTCATATTTTTCATCTAAATTTAAAAAATTTTTAATTTTTTTTATAAAATTTTTTATATCTTCATCAGTAAAAGCATTAGCTAAAGACAACATCTGAACTTTATGATCTATTTTGTTAAATTTTTTTGATGGTTCAAAACCTACCTTAAGACTTGGTGATAAATCACTTTTTAAAAATGAATATTTTTTTTCTAAATTTAAAATTTCTAATTTTAAATCATCATATCTTTGATCGGAAACAATAGGATTATCTTTATCAAAGTAAGCCTTTCCAAATTTATGTAAATTCTTAATTTTTTTAGAATACTCAGCTTGAATTCTTTTTTTATCCATAAATTAGTCAAATAATGATTTGAACTTTTTTATTAATAAAAAATCTTTTTTTTTATTATCAATTTCTACTTTTTTATACGATTTATTGAATACTCTATAGGAATTTTCATACCACTTTCCACTTTCATAATTATAACCTAAAACATAAGCAACTTTTTTCGCTTCATCAATTAGTCCAATTTTATAATAAATTTCAACTAATCTATGTAACGCTTCTTCAACATAAACTGTATCATCATAGTTGTTTATTACATTTTTAAATCTATTTATTGCACCTATCCATTTTTCAGTTTCCATATAATGCCTTCCAATATACATTTCTTTTGCTGCCAACATATCAAGAATCAAATCTAATTTATATTTTGAATCAATTGCAAAATCTGTATTTGGATAATTATTTATAATATATTCAAATTTTTTCTGCGTTTGAATTAAAGGTTCTAAATCTTTTTTTTCATCCGATAACTTTTCAAAATAGCAGATGGCAATCAAATAATGAACGTAAGCTAAATTTTTATCATTTGGATAATTCTTTAAATGACGTTTTAATTGAAAAATAGCATCACCATAATAATTATAATAATATAAAGAATAAGCAGACATTACAGATGATTTTGGAGCCCAGATAGATTGAGGAAATAAAATTTCAGCTTCATTAAATTTTTTTGAAGCATATAGAGCATCGCCTTTTTCAAGAAATTCTAATCCCTCTTTATATGCAAGGATCATTTGTTCTTCAATAGTTCCCTCTTCTAAAGTTGCTTCGATTTTATCTTTTTTTGAACACGATAAGATTAATAATGCGGAAATTAAAAGAACAATTAAATTTTTTAACATTTGTAAATAATATCAAAATTATTGACAAAATGAAATTAGCAGTTTTTTAAGCTGTTGCTGCCAAACCCTTATTATAAAGTACTGTATTGGGTAGTTTTTTTTCGTTAAACTCGACTATAGAGTAATTACTTTTATCAGAAAAAAATTTTCTTAGGAACTCATTCGTTAATTTATGACCACCTTGACTACATGTAATCTTACCCAATATCTTATAATCAGATAGCACTAAGTCTCCAAGACAATCTAAAATCTTATGCATAACAAATTCATTATTGTATCTTAGGCCTTCATTATTTAAAACTTTATCACCATGAACTATTACTGCATTATCAAGACTGCCTCCCTTTCCAAGTCCCATTTTTCTTACTTTATCTATATCTTCATATAAACAGAATGTTCTTGAATTATAAACTTCTTCAAGATCATTCTTTAATAAACTTATTTCTTTTCTTTGTTTGCCTATAAGTGGATTATCGTAAACAATTTCAAAATCAACTATTAAATCATTTTCATATGGTTCTACAGAAATAAATTTTTTCTTATCCTTCAATTCATATTTTAATTCCAGCTTCTCTAATTTTTTTTACAAAATTTTTTGCCGAACCATCCATAATTGGCAGTTCATTTGCATCAATCTCAATTAATAAATTATCAATTTCCTCTCCACAAAGAGCACCCAGCAAATGTTCAGTAGTTGAGACGCTAACACCAAATTCATTTTGTATTGTAGTACAAAGTGGCGTTGCTTCTTTTACATTTTCAAAATTTGCATCTATTTGATTATTCATTTTTAAATCAGTTCTTTTAAAAACAATTCCATGATTAGGCGATGCTGGAACTAGAACTAAATTGACTTTCTTGCCTGTATGAAGTCCAACTCCAACAAATTTCACTTTACGTTTTAGAGTTTTTTGATTTAAATTTAGCACTATACATAAACTTATAAATGCTTAATTAAAATTTTAGAAAACAAGATATATTTCAAAAAAATACAGTAACAATCAATTAAAAAACTGAAAAAATCTAGTAAATATTCCCTTTTTTTGTTTTTCCATTGAAATTGCCACTGCCTCAGATGAACATCCATTTACAAATAAATTTTGAGCTGAACTACAACTCATAAATTGTGTTTCTTGCTTGTTTGACAATTTAATTGTTTCAATAAATTCATATTTTATATCTAAATTTAAAATTTTTATTAGACCTAAAATATTGGCTCCACCACCTACTATTAAAAGATTTTTTTTTACGATCTCTGATCCATCTTGATCATTTGTATGAATATTTATCATTTCTATAATTTCTGAAATTCTCGACTCTATAACATCATGAATAAGTTTTAATGGTATTTTTCTATAATTAGAATTTATAAAATATTTTTTAGGTAATAAACTATCTATATCTTTATTAAATTGGCTAAATAAAGCAAAATCTAGTTTGATTGATTCAGATTCCTTTTGATCTAAGTAACAAACTTTGGAAATATCTTTTGTAATATGATTAGATCCTATAGGAAGAACTAAAAGTTTAATTAGTGAAGAATTTTTGAATAATGCAATTGATGTTTTGTCATAGCCAATATCAATAATGCCAGAACCATTTTCTAGCTGATTTTTATTTAATAAATATATACCCATAGCATAGCTTGGACAAATAAACCTATTTATTTCCAAATTACAGGAATTAAAAACTTCACTAATATTTTTTAAAACATTTTTTGGAACACTAATAAATATATTTTCTAAACTTAATTGATTACAAAAAATATTAATTGGCAAATCTTTAAATACTTTATTGTCAATTATATATTTAAAATTAAACATATGAAGTTGAGAAAAATTTTTGTCATTTTTTTCTAATTGTTTTTTGGATTCTCTTAACAAAAAATTAATATCTTCATTTTCAATTTTAACTCCTTCCATTTTTTTAAATTTAGTTATTCTAGTAGTAATAATCTCAGTTGGCTCTAGCAGTACTGTAATTATATTTATATTTATACCGGCTTTCTTTTCTAAATCTGTAATAATTGTTCTAATCGACTCACAAGCTTGATCAAAATTAGTAATCAAAGAATTATTAATTCCTGATGTTTTTATTTCTGAATAAGCAATTAATTTTGATTTGTGTTTATCATAATCAAAAATTGCAGATTTCAATTTATTTGAACCTAAATCAATTACTGCGTTAATATTTTTTTTAGTCATTATTGAGTAATAATTCTTCCTTTGATTCTAAGATCAATAATTTTTATATTTTTAAAATTTGAATCTTTAATTAATTTTTTCGCTAATATTATTGCTTCATCTAATTCTTTTGCTGGAAATTTTATCAATAATCCATTATTCAAAATGAGATCCCATCTATTTATTTGAAAAAAATAATAATTTTTTATCATTTCAAGATTAAAATTATTTCTTTTAAGCTTATTGTAAAAATCTTTAAAAAATTTCTCTCCATTTACTCCATAGATCGTGGGAAGCAATTTTTCATTAAATTTTTCATTAAAAAGAATAAGTTTTTGATTATCCGTTAAAAAAAATTTTTTTTGTTTTTTTACTATTAATGCAACAAAAATTGGTTCTATTAATTCAATTTTAATTTTATTAGGATAATATTTTATTATTTTAAATTCTTTTATTAAATTATTTCTATTTAAAACATTATCAATTTCAATCCTATTAAATATAAAGATATTTTTTCCATATAAAAAATCTAATTTTTTTAAAATTTTATTTTTATCAATTTTATTTGTTCCTGTTACTTCAATTTTGTTAATTGAAAAAAACGTTTGTTTATTAATAGTATTGTCTAATCTAAAAAAATTAATTGTAGATAGTGATAATAAAACAAATATATAAAATAAAATTTTTATTTTTCTATTATCTTTTAAGGCTAGCATCTTTAATCATCCAATCTACTAAATCTTCAAATTTTATTCCTTTGTACTGAGCTATTTCAGGCACAAGGGATAAATTTGTCATGCCTGGTTGTGTATTTACTTCGAGTAAATAAAACTTGTTCTTATAAAATCTGAAATCTGATCTAGATATACCTTTGCATCCTAATATCTGATGAGCCTTTTTTGCAATATTTAATACTTCATTGTATTTTTTTTTATCTAGCGCTGCTGGCATTATGTGTTTTGTTTTTGATTTTTTATAATACTTTGCATAATAATCGTAAAATTTTCTCCTTGGTTTTAGCTCTATAGCTCCTAATTTACTTTTACCCATTATAGCAACCTGTATCTCACGACCAGGAATAAATTTTTCAATTAATATTTCTTTATAATCTTTAAGTAATTTTATTTTTTTAATTAAATTTTTTTTAGTACAAATATAAACACCTAGACTCGAACCTTCACTAATAGGTTTAATTACAACTGGAAAATTAATTTTATTTTTTTTTAATTCTGTTAATAGATTTTTATTTGAATTTAATTCATAAACTAAATAATTTGGTGTAGCAATTTTATTTTTAATAAATATTTTTTTTGATACTACTTTATTAATTGCAATACTTGAGGCTAAAACACCAGAGTGCGTATATTTTATTTTTTCTAACTCTAATATACTTTGAACGAAACCATCTTCGCCATACCTTCCGTGTAAAGCATTAAATACTACATGCGGCTTTTTTTTTCTTAATTGATCTACAAAATTTATCTTAGGATCTAATGTTCTTACAAAATATCCTTTTTTTTTTAAAGCCTTATAACATGCTTTGCCTGTCATAATGCTAATATTTCTTTCGCCTGAAATTCCTCCCATTAAAATTAATATTTTTTTTTTCATATTTGATTTCCAATAACTTCTAACTCTAAATCTAATTTTATTCCTGTAGCAGCTAAAACTTTTTCTTTAACTATATTAATTAAATCTTCCACATCATTAGATGTTGCACTTCCATCATTAACAAAAAAATTTGCATGTTTCTCAGATATGTAAGCTCCTCCAACAATCATTTTTTCACATCCGGCCTCCTTGATTAATTGCCATGATTTTTTTTTAGTTTTATTTATTGGGTTTCTAAAAGTGCTTCCACATGTCTTTATCTGTGAAGGCTGAGATTGTTTTTTTTTTAAAACAAAATTATCTATTTTTTTCTTAATAATTTTAGTTTCTACTTTTTTTCCTTTTAAAGTTGCACTTAAGAAAATTAAATCTTTAGGTAAATCTGAACCTCTATACTTATAGTTAATTTGATCAGCGTTTATTAGTCTAACTACTCCTTTCATATTAATTGCTTGAATAGATACTAAACACTTTGAAATATCGTAACCATAACAACCTGAATTCATTCTAATAGCTCCTCCAATTGTTCCCGGAATGCAAGAAAGAAATTCAAATCCAGCTATACTGTTGTTCATTGCAAATTCTGATAATTTTTTATCTACTACTATTGAGCCAGATACAATTGTAGTATCATTGAGTCTAGATATGTGGGAGAAATTTTTTCCTAATTTTATAATTGTTCCTTTAAAACCACCATCTCTAATCAAAATATTTGAGCCTGCTCCAATTACCTTGAATGGCAAAATATGACCAAATTGTTTTAAAAAAAGAACCAATTCATTCAAGGTATTTGGTTTGAAAAAAATATCTGCTGACCCCCCAAGACCAAACCAGTTCGATTTTTTTAAACTATAATTAGCAAAAATTTTACCTGTTTTTTGCAATTATTTTTATCCAAGACGAGATACTTCCAGCGCCCATACAAATCACTAACTCGTTAGAAAATAAATTTTGTTTAAAATAATTGAATAAATCATTTTCACTATTAATAATAATAAGTCTTACTTTTGAGTTTTTTGCTATTAAATTTCCAAATAAATAATTATCATAAGATTTATCAATTTTTTCTCCTGCAGAATAAACAGGACATAAAACTACTTCATCAGCAAGTCTGAATGATTTTGAAAATTCATTTTTTAGTAAATTTAATCTTGAATATCTGTGTGGTTGAAAAACACTGATAATTTTTCTGTTTTTATTTACTGACCTTACACTCCTTAATACTTCATTAATCTCTGTTGGATGATGAGCATAGTCATCATAAAAATCATTTTTTCTATGAGAGAAAATTTTATTAAAACGTCTCTCCACTCCCAAAAAATTTTTTAATCCATTTTTTATATGAGCAATATCTATTCCAATAGTTAAAGCAATTGCTATCGCAGCAGTTGCATTTTTAATATTATGATCTCCTAACAAAGGTATTTGGAAGTTTTTTAGTAATTTATTTTTCTTTCCCAAAATTTTTATTTTTAAATCAAATTTTGAGAAATTAAAATTTTTCTTTTTTAAAATAATAGAAAAATTAGATTTTTTATTAAATCCATAAGTCTGAAAATTTTTAATACTTAATTTTTTTATCAAACCTTGATTATTAATATCATCTAGACAAATAAATGACTTTCCAAATGGTGGTGTTTTTTCAATAAATTTTTTGAAGCTTTTTAAAAGATTGCTAAATTTTTTATAAAAATCTAAATGCTCCTTATCAATATTAGTTATTACAGAATACGTTATAGGAATCTTTAAAAAACTTCCATCTGACTCATCAGATTCTAAAACACTCCATTCGCTTTTTCCTAGTTTTGCAGAATTTTGAAACTGATTAATTACTCCACCGTTAATCACTGTTGCATCAAATTTGGAAGCATATAAAATACTTGAAATTAAAGAAGTAGTTGTAGTTTTGCCATGAGAACCAGCAATAACAATATTTTTTTTAAGAGAGACAATATGAGCAAGCATATCTCCACGTTTATAAATTGGTAACTTGTTTTTTTTTGCAAATTTTAATTCTAAATTATTACTTTTTATTGCTGAAGAAATTACAACAACAGTTGAGTTTTTCAAATTTTTATATTTATGGCCTATAAAAATATTAATTCCTAATTTTTTTAATCTACCTATGCTTTGATTAAAGTTGACATCACTTCCTTGGACTTTAAAACCCATATTTTTCATAACTAAAGCTAATCCACTCATTCCAATACCGCCTATTCCTATAAAGTGAATAACCTCATTACTTGCTAGTTTAATATTCATTTTTCTAAATCAGTATTTCTTTTTTAATTTTATCCAAAGTATTGGTTTTTCTATCATAAAACATTTTTTTTCTTTTGACTTTTAGATCATTATTATTGTTAAAAATTTCTAATAGCAAGAGACTCAGATTATTAGAAGTAAAATTTTTTTGTTCCAATATCCAACAAGTATTTTTTGATTTGTAATATAGTGCATTTTCATATTGGTGATTGTCCATAGCAAAAGGATATGGGATTGCAATGAATGGTACCTGTAAAAATTCTAGTTCAGCTATTGTTGAAGACCCACTTCTAGAAATGGCTAAATCAGATTTAGATATTAATTCTGCAATATTAGAATCAAAGTCAAATATTTTACACTGAATATTATGTTCATTATAAAAATTTTCTATTTTTTTAATTTGATTTGTAATTACTTGTTGAACAACTTTAATTTTAAAATTATTTTTACAGAAAGTAGAAATTGCAACAGGAATAATTTCTCCAAAAATTCTAGCACCCTGGCTTCCTCCTAGTATAATTATTGTTTTTTCATCATTATTCAGTGTTTTTTCTTTTCTTGAAAATTTAGTTATTTCATTCCTGATTATAGGTCCTACTTCGATAAATTTAGATAAATTTTTTTTAGGAATATTAATTATATTATTTGAAGTTGTAAAAATTTTTCTACATGAATTTACAAATAATTTATTTGTTCTTCCCAATACTAAATTGGGCTCGTAAAGATATATTGTTCTATTTAAAAATTTTGCAGCTAGTAGAATTGAAAATGATACGTAGCCACCAAAACCAAAAACTATATCTGTTCTTTTTTTTAAAATAAAATAAATTGAATATAAAAAAGTTACAAACAACTTTATTAATGAAAATATATTAGAAAATATTTTTTTTTTTGAAAAAGATGAAACATTAAAAACTTTTATTTCACATTCAATCGAAGGGATATATTTTAAAGCCCTCTTGTCAGTTACTAAAATTACATTACTTTTGTCCTTAAAATAATTAATCATACTTATTGCAGGAAAAATATGTCCGCCGGTACCACCGCTACAAAATATTATATTTTTTTTCATATTAATTTTCTAATTTTATTATCTTGTTTTGTTAAATTAATAATTAAACCTGAAATAATTGAAGTTCCTATAATTGATGAACCACCATAACTTAAAAATGGTAAAGTTATTCCTGTTGCTGGGAATAATCTTATATTTACACCTATATGAATAAACGCCTGAATTAAAGTTATTGAAATAAAACCTAAGAGGCTAATTTTAACGAAATTATCATTTTCATTAATTATTTTTTTTAAAACATTAAAGCCAAATAATAAAAAAATTAACATCAAAATTAAAAGCAATATGATACCAAATTCTTCTGCTATTACTGCCACAATATAATCTGTATGTGCTTCTGGCACTCTATCTTTTAAAACGCCTTCACCTATCCCTTGTCCAAAAAAACCTCCATTTATTATAGACTCTAGTGCCCTATCTGATTGATAATTATTTCCCTGTGAAGGATCAATAAATGACTTGAGTCGTAACAAGATATATCCAAATTTGTCAGGCAATAAAAAAAGTAATAAAAAACCTAAAACTAAAAAAGTTGCAAAAAATAAAATTAATAAGATTAAATTAACACCTGATGCAAAAACCATAATTAACCAAGTGCTAAACAATAATATTGACTGTCCAAGGTCAGGTTGCATTACTAATAGCAATATTACAAATGACAGTAAGAATAGTGAAAGTAAAGATTTACTATAAATACTCCTTTTACTACTAGATGAGAGAATTTTTGCAACAATAAGGATAAAAAAAGGTTTAACAATCTCAATTGGTTGAAATTTAGGAAAAAATAAAAATTCTACCCATCTTTTTGATCCTTTAATTTCTGAACCAAAAAAAGGGACGAGTAATAATAAAATGAAAGTTAAAAAAAAAATATATGGAAAAAAATTTTTTATTAAATCTTTACTTGGTATTGAAATAAAAAAAACTAAACTCAATGCTAACAAAACAAAAGCTGAATGTTTCAAAAAAAAATAATAACTTTGAGTATTAAATTTATCAGCAACTATTAAAGATGTAGAAGAAAATGAAAAAAATAAACCTAAGAAAAATAAAATTAAAATTATTATTGACAACGTTTTATCAATATTTCTAAACCAATTTGCAAAATCACTTTGATTTTCTCTATTAAAATTAAACATAAATAAGTTTACTTTTGTTTTTATTAAATAATTTTTTAAAATGATTTCCTCGTTCTTCAAAATCTTTATAAGCATCAAATGAAGCTGCTGCTGGACTAAATAATAATGTGGGAATTTTGTAAGTTGAATATTTTTTTTTAAATATTCCTATATCCTTAATTACTTTGGGAAATGCATTTGGCAAATCTATACATTTTTTATAATTAATTTTGTTATTAAATTGATTGATAAAAAAATTTTTATTTTTTCCAACTATATATGCTTGAACTATATTTTTCTTTAATTTTTCAAGTTGAATTTTATCTTTTTTTTTATTAATACCTCCAAGAATCCAAAAAATATTTTTATAACTATTTAATGCTTGCCTTGAGGCATCAAAACTCGTTGCTTTGGAATCATTAATACATATTATTTTTTTTCCTGAATATATTTTTTCTTGTCTATGTGGTAAACCTTTAAATTTATTTATTACTCTAAAAATTATTTTTTTGTTTAACTTAAATTTTTTTGTTATGTTTAATACAAAAGCAAGATTTTCGAGATTGGCTAAGGTCAACAAATAGTCATTAGTAATTTTTTTTTTAAGTTTGTATATATTTTTTAACTTTATAATTTTGATCTTAGATTTAAAATTTTTTTTAATTTTAGAAAAATATTTGTTTTTTTTACTTAAATAAGCAATATCTGTTTCTTTTTGAAATTTAAATATTTTTGCTTTCGCATTTATATAATTTTGAATATTTTTATGCCTTTCTAAATGATCAAAAGAAATATTTAATATAGCAGCATGATTTGATCTGAAGTATTTTGTGTAATCTAGTTGGTACGATGATAATTCAAGAATAAAAATACTTTCTTTTTTCAATTTTTTAAGATCTAAAAGTGGTCTTCCAATATTACCTCCCAATTGTACTTTATAACCACCTGCTCTAAATATTTCATATAAAAGTTTACAGGTAGTCGATTTACCATTAGTTCCTGTAATAGATATAATTTTATTAAAATAATTAAATGAATAAAAAATATCTAAATCAGTTATTATTTTATTTTCATTTTTGCTTAAAAAATTTTTAATCGAACAATTATTTTTATTTATTCCTGGACTAATAACAATAAAATCAAATAAATGCTTATTTAGTTGTTTAGTTGATTTTAGTAAAAAATTTTTACTAATTTGTTTTCGAGTTTTAAGTTTGTCATCCCAACAAATTAATTTATTTCCTTTATTTTTTAAAAAATTTAAAGTTGAAATTCCTGTTCTTGCAAGACCATAAATAAATATTTTTTTATTATAAAAATTCCTACTTGATAAATTCATTACCTTAATTTAAGAGTTGCCAATCCAATTAATGCTAAAATTATAGAAATAATCCAAAATCTAATTACAACTGTAGATTCTGGCCATCCTTTTTTTTCAAAATGATGGTGGATGGGCGCCATTTTAAAAATTCTTTTTCCTGTTAGTTTGAATGATATAACTTGAATAACTACAGAAGCTGTTTCAAGTACAAATAGCCCACCAACAATTGCTAAAACTATTTCGTGTTTGGAAATAATGCTTACAGCTCCTAAAGAACTGCCTAAAGATAAAGAACCTGTATCTCCCATGAAAATTTTAGCAGGAGGTGCATTATACCAGAGAAATCCCAAACAAGATCCCATAATTGATCCACAAAAAATAGCTGCTTCTCCAACATTTTCTATATATGGAATTTGTAAATAATTTGAAAAAACAATGTTTCCAGCAACATAACTAATAAAAGCAAAACAAGTAGCAACCAAAATTACTGGAACTGTAGCTAACCCATCCAGACCATCTGTCAAATTAACTGCATTAGAAGATCCTACAATTATAAAAATGCAAAATGGAAAAAAAAACAAACCTAAATTTAAAACTAGATTTTTGAAAAATGGGAAATATAAATTTTTTAAATGTGAATGATCAATTACATTATTTAAATAATTTATAGCAATAATTGCTAATATAATTTGTAATAAAAATTTTAATTTAGAAGAAAGACCAATAGAATTTTTTTTTTTAATCTTAAGATAATCATCAATTGCACCCAATATGCCAAAACTAGATACAACAAAAATTAAAAACCATATATAATGATTCTTTAAGTCTGCCCAGAGCAATGTTCCAATGATTATTCCTATCAAAATCATAATACCACCCATGGTAGGCGTTCCTATCTTTTTAATTAGATGTTCATCTGGACCATCTTGCCGAATGGGACCCATAATTTTTTGAGTAGAAAAAAAGTTTATTATTGGACTTCCAATGAAAAAAACTATTATCATTGAGGTAATTATAGATAAACCAGTTCTAAAAGTTAAATATTTAAATACATTTAAAAAAGAAAATTGATCTACTAGATTAGAAAACAAACTATATAGCATTAATTCTTCCTTTTTTTAAATTTTGACTAATTTTGAATAAGCCTGTTGCATTAGATCCTTTTATCATTACTACATCATTGTTATTAATATCCTTTTTAAAAATTCTTTTCATATAATCTAATCTCTCTATAATTTCACCTTTTTTTTGAATTTTTAAATTCTTGTAGGTTTCTTTAATATCATTTCCATAAACATATACTTTACTTATATCTGTTTTATTAATTTCATTTGACAATAATCTATGAAATTTTTTTGAATCATTTCCTAATTCAAGCATATCTCCTAATATTAGTATTTTTTTACTCCCCTCTTTTTTATATCTGCTAAAATTATCGATTGCAGACTTCATTGATAGTGGATTAGCATTATAACTTTCATCAATTAGTTTAATGCTTTTTCCATATATAGAAATTTTAGAAATATCTCCTCTTCCTTGTGGTATATAAAATTTTACAATAGATTTTTTAATTATATTTAAATCTAAATTCATTGATGACAAAATTGATAATGTTGCTAAAACATTTTGAATAAAATTTTTGAAATTATATTTAGTGTAAAATAAATAATCTTTATTTTGTATATTAATTATTAATTTATAAAGATTATTGGTTTTAATAATTTTTTTTAAATAAATATTTGTTTTTTTTTTAAGACTAAAAGATAAAATTTTTAATTTTTTTAGTTTCGCTTTATTGTATAAATACTTAAAAAATTTATCATCTTTATTTAAAATTATATAACCATCTTCAGAAATATTATTTAAAATTTCAGCCTTTGCTTTGGCTATATCTTTTAAACTATGAAAATTTTCTTTGTGTGCATATGAAATATTTGTTATTACACCTATATTGGGCCTAACAATTTTTGAAAGCTCATTTATTTCACCCTTTTTACTCATCCCAATTTCAAATATTCCAAATTCAGTGTCTTTGCTTAAGTTTGAAACACTTATTGGCACTCCATATTGATTATTAAAAGATTTAGGTGAACTATGAGTTTTTCCATATTTTAATAATACAAAATTTAAGAGATTTTTTAAGGTAGTTTTGCCAGCAGTCCCTGTTATGCCAATAATTTTAGAATTGGAAAAATTTCTTGTATTATAACCAATGCTTTTAAGAATATTATGTGTATTTGAAACTTTTATCTGCTTATTTTGATTAATAAATTTTAATTTTCTACTCACAATAGCTTTTACAGCACCTTTTTTTAAAGCATTTTTTACATAATCATGTCCATCTTTATTTTTTCCTTTTATTGCAACAAATAAACTATTTTTTTTTATTTTTTGAGAATCAATCGATAGTTCCTTAAAAGAAAATTTTTTTAAATTTTTAATTTTAAGAGAATTTTTTAAAATATTAAATTTCCAATTATAATTCTTAAATAATTTTTTATTTTTTTTAATACTTTTTTTAATGATATCTTTATCTGAAAATTTAATTTGATATTTACCGAAATCTTGAAATTTTTCATGACCTTTTCCTGCTACAATTAAAATCTCATTCTGTTCTAATTCTTTAACTGCTGTTTCTATAGCTTTTTTTCTACTTGGTATTTCCATAAATAATTTTTTATTATTACCTATTATAGCTTTTCTAATTTTGGCTGGATTTTCTATTCTAGGATTATCATCTGTTACAAAAATTTTTCTGCAATATTTTTTTGCGATCTTGCCCATTAATGATCTTTTTTTTACATCCCTTTCACCTCCACAACCAAATACAATTAATATTTTTCTATTAAAATGTTTTTTAATAGTTTTTAATGCTTGTTCTAGAGCATGAGGTGTATGAGCATAATCTAAAATAATTTTGGAATTATTTTTTTGGGATCCAATGTGTTCTAAACGACCATCAACAGGTTTTAATTTTTTGGTAACATTAATAATATTATCTATTTTAACACCAACTGAAATTGCAGCTAAAATTGACATTAATAAATTTTTAAATTGCAAATAACCTATAAGAGGAATTTTAAATTCGTATATTTTTGAATTATAAGATATTTTTACCAATTGTCCTTTTTCTAAATAATAATGATCTAAAATTTTGATATGGGAATTTTTTGAACCAATTGTTTTTAATTTTAATTTTTTTGATAAAGAAATCCTTTTTAATTTCTTATATTCAATATTGTTAATATCCGTAATTACATGGGAATTTCTGGGTAGAATTTTTTTAAATAAATACATTTTTGAATTAAGATAACTGTTCATATTGTGATGGTAATCAAGATGGTCATGGCTTAAATTTGTAAATATGCCTGTAATAAATTTTATGTTATCTAAACGATTTTGATCTAATCCATGACTTGATGCTTCTATAATGACATGGTTAATCTTATATTTTTCTAGAAGACTTAAATGCTTGTGTAAAAATATTGGATCCATGGAGGTTAATAAAGTTTTTTTTTTTATTTTATTTGAATCAATCCCTAAGGTACCTATGGAAGCTGATGGAATTTTATTTAAATTCAGTATTTGATTAAAAAAACTGGCAACGGACGTTTTCCCATTTGTGCCTGTAACCGCAATGATGTTTTTAGGTGACTTTTTATAAAAATTTGAACAAGCCTCAGATAAACATAATCTTGAATTTTTTACGTAAATTAATGGAACACTTAGATTAGATTTATTTATTTTTTCATCTGTAATAATTGATGCAGCACCCTTTGCTATAGCTTTTTTTATATATTTTTTTCCAGAAGTTTTATTTCCTTTAATTGCAAAAAAAATATCATGCTTCTTAATTTTTCTTGTATCAAAACAAATTCCTTTAAATTTAATTTTTGGATACTTCTTTCCTGCTGATTTTAAAATTTGATTTAAATACATTTAAAAATTTATCGAAGCTTGTAAATTATTTATGGCTAAAATAGGTCCAATTTTTTCTATAATTTTGCCTGCAACTACTACAGAATTCCACCCTGCAGTATTATATTCATATCCCGATCCCTTGTAATTGTTTTGAAATTTAAATGTATACACATACTCTGTAGCTGCCTGTGGCTCATCTAATAAAACTACAAGTATATACTTAGGATCATTAGATGGAAAAAAAGAAACAAAAGTATTTATTTGTTTTTCTGAATTATATTTTTCTGCTGTTCCTGTTTTTCCCGCAACATCATATCCGGGTATTTCTGCAAAATTTGCTGTTCCTTCTTCTTTAGATACAACTTGCCTTAAAATATTTTTAATATAATTACTTGTTTTTTTAGAAATTATTTGCTCTTTTTTTTCATTTATAAATTTATTTTTTATTAATGTTGGATTTATTTTATACCCTCCATTAACTAAGGCGGCATAGGCTTTTCCCAATTGCAATGGTGTAGTTGTAATCCCATGACCATAAGAAGCAGTTTCTAAAGTACAATTCTCCCACTTAATTGGTAATGGTGTTCCCACTTCTTCTAATTCAAAATTAATTCTATCAAATAATTCCAGTGTTTTATAAAAATTTTTTAATTTTTCAGAACCAACCATTTGGGCTATTTTGATTGCACCAATATTTGAAGATCTAATCAGAATTTGCTCTGCACTTAAATTTTTGGGTATTTTATTGTTGTATTCACTTATTGATTTTCCTCCACAAATAATTTTTTTAGGAAGGTTTGTAAAAATCGTATTTGGTTTTATTTTTTCTGTTTCTAATCCTGCGGCAATTGTAAATGTCTTAAAAACCGAACCAAGTTCATAGACACCTTTGGTTATTTTATTTAAATAAATTGGATCATCTATTTTACTTCTTGCATTTAAATCAAAGTCAGGCAAAGAAACTAGCGACAATACTTCACCATTCTTTGCGTTCATTAATAAAGCCGCACTTCCAATAGAGTTAAAGATTTCATTTGCTTTTAATAATTCTTCTCTAATTAAAAATTGTAAATTAGAATCAAGTGTGAGAGATAATGGATTATCAGAACTTTTTAAATAATCATCAAATTTTTTCTCAATGCCAGAAATTCCTAAATTTTTATCATCTGTTTGGCCAATAACATGACTAAATAATGCTTTGTGAGGATAGATTCTTCCTGGTCTTGGATCTAAGCTAATTGATTTATCGCCCAATAACCATAATTTATTTTTTTCAATATTTTTTATTTTTCTCTTAATATAAAAATATTTTTCATCATTCATTTTTTTTCTAATGTCCCTGATATCTAATGAGGGAAAAATCATCTTTAAATTGATTAAAAGTTTTTTTTTATCTAAAATTAATTCAGGTCTTATGGCAGCATCATAAAAAGTCACTGTTTTTGCTAAAATATTACCGTTTCTGTCTACTATATCCTGTCTAGTTTTTATTGATTTTGTGTAGGAATTATTAACAAAATAATTTTCATTATCTATAGATGCTAAATAAACAATTTTGAGACTATAAATTAACGCAATAATTACAAATACGAAAAACACAAAAGAAACTCGATTAAAAGATACATCAATACCTGAGATAATTGGTTTTTTAATATTTTCTGAATAGTCATAGTCTTGAAAATAAAAATTTTTTTGGCCTGATAGTGGTTCATTTTTTTTTTTCATGATAATATTAGTTACCGTTCGTACTATTCAATTTTGATATATATTTTTTACTCTTTAATTTATGTAAATTAAAATTTTTTATGTTTTCTTTTTTATAATTTACCAAATTTTTGAAGAGATAATTTGAAGATAGAACGCTTAAATATTCAGGTGTTGTTATATATTCATATTCTAATTTTGTTTCGATTAATTCTTTTTCAAGAATTTTAATATCTTGATTTAATATAGCAATTTTCTTTTCTACGAATCTTGTATTATTTTTGATAAATGAAGTAAAAATTAAACAACAAATAAATATAATGAATAAAATAATACTTTTCATAATTTTAAACCAATACTTTCTATATCAAGATAGCTTTGAAATTTATTAATCAAATCTTTAGGAAAAATAAATTTATTACTATTTCTAATTACATATCTTAGTTTAGCTGATCGTGATGGTGGATTAAGAAATATTTCTTCTTTTGAAGCTATGAGAGGTTTTTTTTGAGGACAATGAAATAATCT
>LWDU01034307.1_pt1 | contig 22759 bp, 18 predicted proteins | sample 727161 | NCBI WGS metagenome assembly LWDU01 (sample SAMN04566230, study PRJNA314399) | hydrothermal vent metagenome | isolation source: deep sea hydrothermal plume seawater | place: Mexico: Gulf of California, Guaymas Basin | collected 2004-07-11
GAGGAGAGCCCGTCCCCAACCCTCATCTTAACGACCGAACACTTAGGAAGTATGTGCGAGTGCGACCCTGAGGGTACTGACAAGTAACTTCTAAACTGTAAGAACCCTGGCGAGAAAATTTCAAAAACTAATAAATGGAGTCAGAGTAAAAATACAGTGGTTTTCGAATAGCTTAAGATTAATCAGGCCAGTTTAGTTTCTAATTTTTACCGAATCGTATCAAAGGACCTCTGCGAGAGTAGTAGAAGACGCCGCCTTTTCTAAAAGTAAAAGTTCGACTCCCTAAATTGGTCAACTGTTTGGTCACCACTTGCTCCAAAGACTGGGAAGTTTTCGAAGTCTTTCAAGTGGTTAGCTCAATATTATGGCACGCCCGGAGAGAGTCGAAGAATTGCTCAGTGTGTAAGATGTACCCGAGTCATTGCACCAGGCACTTATTGGCCAGCCCAGGAAATTAATGCAGGGCATACTGGCTGATTTACCAATTGACGGTAGTTTGGCCGGCGAGGCTGCGACCGGTATTGTTTCCTTCGACCCTATTCTATTTAGCGTAGTGCTTGAGCTAGCCCGCTATCACCAGAGTACGGGGAAACTGGCCATAGTTCTCCCAGCGACTGATCTTCTCGGGCATTTGTTCGGCGGTTAGCTGCACCTTGCCATTGGCATCGGTCACCCGCGACACGATCGTATGCTCGCCAGGGCTGGCATTATTCCACTGGTACTGGAATAGCTTCCAGGAGTATTGGGTCGCGCCGGAATCGAGCTGCGCTTGCATCCAGGGGCCATTGTCAATCTTGACTTCCACGCTACGCACATCCACACCATCGGTTAGCACGAAACCGGAAATCTTATGTGTATTCCCCATGCGAGTAACCCGGGTAATGGCAGATTTCAGTTGAATTCTGGTCACCGAATTTTCTACCCAACTTCTTCAAGGTGACGTAATCACGTCCCATGAAACGGCTCATGAAGCGCCGGTCCTGCACATGGATCTGGGTCAGCCACTTCACGTTAGCCACCCCGTAAAAACCTGGAACCAACAGGCGTAATGGCCTGCCGTGGAATTGTGGCAGGGCCTCGCCGTTCATTTGCAATGCCAGCATGTTTTCAGAGCGCATCGCGTCTTCAGTTGACAGGCTCCTGGCGAAATTCTGTTCCACATCCGTATCTCGAATATTTTCGGTACCGGAGTCTGCGCCGAAGAATACGACCTCTTTGCCTTCCGGCTTAATGCCGCATTCGGCTAATATGTCCCGAAGTCTTACGCCGCCCCAATTCGCATTGCCAATCAAGCCGTTATACAGGCGGGGACTGTTGCCACCGCATTCAAAGCCAGCATTTTGCTGAAACTGGCTTCTTTGCTGCAGATCGCTGAGCGTATATTCTCGCTCGGTTTCAACCAGGCCGGTGACCTTCAGGCGATAGCTACCGATATCCACCTCCGGTTGCCCATAGTGCTGGACTACATAGAAATCGGCGTTGTCGGTATAGAAAGAAGTAATTTGTCGTGTATCGAGAAAGTGAGTGCCCCCGGGTATCGCTGGCCCTCGACTGAAATCTGCCGGCATATCGGTGAACAGCACTAATTCTTCGCCTTGGGCGAGTGCAGGCATTGCCCACTGCGGTATTGTGGCTACAGCACCCACTGCCATCGTGGTGTTCAGGCTGCGCTTCAATAGGGTGCGTCGGTCAATTTTTTCATCGTGCATCATGGGCCTCCAACTTGCTTATTCTTTTACTGAAACGGCTTGAAGTGTGATGCATTGCGGTAGCAAGCACAAGCCCAAAAACCTGCACGAGTACTCGGTTGGTATCGAAGGAGCAGATTTATTCTTCTTGTCTAGCTTGTATCAAAAACTCGGCACCTTTCTCGGCGATCATTACGGTTGGTGCATTGGTATTGCCGGAGGTGATGCGGGGCATGATCGAGGCGTCAATGACTCGCAAGTTATCTAAGCCATGGACCTGGAGGCGATCGTTGACCACGGCCATGGCGTCGTTGCCCATCTTGCAGGTTCCAACCGGGTGAAAGATGGTGGTGCCGAGATCGCTTGCAGCCTGCAGCAGGTCTTCGTCGCTCCTCAGATCCGGGCCTGGCTTCCATTCTAGTGGCTCATACTTTTCCAGCGCCTTTGCCGCCATTATCTTGCGGGTGAATCGCAGTCCTGTTATCGCCACCTGCCGATCCGCCTCTGTCGATAAGTAGTTCAGGGTGATGGCAGGATAGTCATAGGCGTCATTGCTGTTGATGCGCACATGGCCGCGGCTGCTTGGTTGCAGATTGCAGACCGAGGGTGTGATGGCATTGAATCTGTGCAGGGGGTCGCCAAATTTGTCCAATGATAAGGGTTGCACATGCCACTCAATGTTGGCGGTGGGTTGATCCAGATCGCTCTTGGCGAAGGCGCCCAGTTGTGAGGGTGGCATGGTCAGAGGCCCAGACTTGAACAGGAAGTACTCAAGACCCATTTTCATCTTACCGAAGAGGGAATTGGCACGCAGGTTCATCGTCACGGTGTTGTTGACCTTGTAGACACTGCGTATTTGTAAGTGATCCTGCAGGTTTTCACCGACACCTGGCAAATCATGCACAAGGGCTATTCTTTTTTCCTGCAGTAGAGAAGCATTGCCAATTCCAGACAGTTGCAAGAGCTGAGGCGAGCCGATAGCACCCGCCGCCAGGATGACTTCCCGTCTCGCGTCAATGATTTGGGCGGCTTGCTTGCCAATGCGGACTCTGACTCCGGTGGCGCGGCGGCCGCCATTTGCCGTGTCTAACTCCAGTTTCTCGACGTGGGCATGGATGGTAACCGTGAGGTTTTTTCTCGACAGCACCGGTCGCAGAAAAGCCCGGGTGCCGCTCCAGCGCGAGCCATTGCGCTGATTCATCTGGAAGTAGGCGTTGCCGAAATTATCGCCGCGATTGAATTCTTCGATCTTGGGAATGCCGCATTGTTCGGCGGCGTCGCGCCAGGCATCGAGGATTTCCCAGTTTACTCTTCGTTCCTCGACTCGCAATTCACCATCGGCGCCGTGAAACTCATCGGCGCCATGTTGGTAGCTTTCGGATTTCTTGTACACCGGCAGTACCTCATCCCAACTCCAGCCCCTGTTGCCCAGGGATTCCCAGTAATCGAAATCACTTCTTTGACCGCGCATGTAAATCATGGCATTAATAGAGGAGCAGCCACCTAACACCTTTCCTCTGGCGTAACCGATGGAGCGGCCATTTAGTCCCTTATCGGGTTCGGTCATATAGCACCAGTCGGTGCGGGGATTGGCGATGGTATATAAATAACCTACGGGGATGTCGATCCAGAAATAGTCGTCTTTGCCGCCTGCCTCCAGCAACAGTACCTCGACCCCGGGGTCGGCGGAGAGTCGGTTAGCGAGCACACAGCCGGCGGTACCGGCTCCAATAATGATGTAATCGTACTGGGGCATATGAGTGATGGGATTTGGATTTTCTCGATGTTCTCCGCATAATACAGATTAAGCGTTCGGCAACAAAGCGGCACTGGCTGCTTCGATTCAATCTGTGATAAAAACAGCGGGTAACGAAGAGTGGAATTAGCTCTGCAGCAGGCGATTGGCGAGTTTTTCAGTATCGATCAGGAGGAAGCGCTGAGGGTATTTCATGGCAGAGGGCATCTGTACCCTGGGCTTGAACATGTCTGTATCGACTGGTTTAAGCCCCTGGTTTTGATCACCGCCTATGTTGAGATGGTGGCGGTGAAGGAACTCGCTGCGCAAATCATCGCCGCGGATAAGCTGAGTCAGGTCAAATCTATCATCTTGCAAAAACGTTATGAGCGCGGGGCGCCGGCCGAGTTGCTGTTTGGCGACGAGTTGCCAGTTCTTATCGTGCAGGAAAATAGGCTGGTGTTCGAAGTACATCCGGGCACACAGCAGAACGCGGGTTTGTTCCTGGATACCCGCCCGTTGCGGGAATGGCTGCAAGAAAATAGTAGCGAAAAAAATGTGCTTAATCTATTCGCCTATACCTGTTCGCTTTCCGTGGCTGCCTTGGCCGGTGGCGCTGTGACGGTGACAAATGTAGATATTAGTAAGCCAAGTATCAAGTGGGGCGAAAAAAACCACCAGTTAAATAATCAGGAGTTGGATCGGGTCAAGTCTATCCCCCATAACCTGTTCCGATCCTGGGGTCGAATTCAGCAGTACGGCCGCTACGACCTAGTGGTGATCGATCCACCAACCCGGCAACGTGGCAGCTTCGATGTGGAGAAAAATTATAAAAGCGTTCTCAGGAAATTATCCAAGTTGTGCAATGTCGGCGCCGATATTATTGCGACTGTGAACAGCCCGTTTCTCGATGCCAATTTTCTGTTGGATCAATTTGCTGCCAGTCTTCCGAATGCAAGCTTCGTTGAAGTGATTCCTGCCGCGCCAGAGTTCGCGGACAAGTATCCCGAAAGAGGATTGAAAATCTGCCATTTCAAGATGGCCTGACTAGTTCCAAGTGTGACTGCACAAATCGCAGTTTCCTTAAATTTGAGAGAAGGTGGTGTATCGATGAGCAATGAAGAATTGAGTAACGCAGACGACGATGAAAATAAATCCAATGATGAAACCACTGACAAGAAAGGTGCCGGGGTTAAATTCCCACCACCATTGATATTTGTTCTGCTAATTATTGTCGGCCTGGCTCTGGATTACATCTGGCCGCTTGGAATGAGTATACCCGGGTCCGCTGGGGTGTTCGGAATTGTGCTGGTGTTATTTGCAGTCGCCGTTGCTGGCCTGATAAATGCGACATTCAAGCGAGCCGGTACTGCCATCGAGCCCTGGAAACCAACCAGCAATATCGTTACTACCGGTTTCTATGCCTGGTCGAGAAATCCGATTTACACAGGGTTTTGTGTTTTCAATATTGGCCTCGGTATTAGTCTGAATAATCTCTGGGTGTTCCTGAGTTTTATTCCCGGGGCAGTATTGGTGTATTTCATTGCTATCGTCAGAGAAGAAGCGTATCTCGAGGAAAAATTTGGCGAGGAATATCTTGCCTATAAGCGCAAGGTCAGGCGCTGGATTTAAGCGATCATCGGCTATTTGGTTTGCAGGCAAGGCAAGGCAAGGCAAGGCAAGGCAAGGCAAGGCAAGGCAAGGCAAGGCAAGGCAAGGCATGGCTTGCTGGCTTGAGACTGGATCGGGCGCGGCCTGGCTGCCTTGAGTCATCGCTCAGTGATTTCGAAACTGAGGGCAGCCGATTGAGTTTGACCAAATTCGTCTTCACTAAACACTTCGAGTCGCTGAATGCCTGGTTCCAAACCAGCGGGTAATTCCAACTCCCAGATGTGCGCCGATCGCGTGGGATTGCCGATGGCGTCGTCGGTTTCTTCTAGCTGGCGATAAATTCCCACCACAAACGGGTCGGTTCGAACCGTATAAGTCATGGCCACCGGCTCGGATTTATTCACAGAAAGCCAGACCGAATCCCTTATACCACCGTCGAACAGGTTAACGACCACCCTGGTGCCGGGCTGCAGTGCGCCCCGATTAACACTGCCTTCTGCGGTTTCGACTAAGGGTGGATCCAGCACGATTCGTAGGCGCGCACTGGCGTCCTGGCCGTAGGGAAAGGGAATAAATTCAGGCACGACGCTGACATCGTCAAATTTCAACAGGTAAAAGCCATTGGGATTACCGTCCTGCATCATGGCATCGCGGACGCCACGATAGTCGGCGGGGCCGGTAGTCCAGCCATTCCCACGCACCTCCGCCAGGGTGTGCGCGATCCAGGGCCGACCCTGCCAGCCGTGACTATGGTTGATCTCCACCTTCCAGCTGTTGCTGGTGTCGTGTCCCGCCAGCGCATAGATGCTGTCGAAGGGCTCGAGAATTTTTAACAATTCTGCGAAGTTTTCGGTGCCCGGACCGGTGGCGGGGGCGGCACCACTGGCGTCGACGGCTTCGGCGATGAGCGGGATATGGGTCGCTATGACGATCAGCTTGTCTTTGGCAACATGTTCAAGGTCATGTCGCAGCCAGGTCAATTGTCTGCCGGAAATGTAGCCTCGGTAACGATCGTTATCTATGCGTTTGCCAGCGCCGGCGTATTCAACGTTGTTCAGAGAAACCAAATGAACGTTGCCGTGATTAAAGGAGTAGTAGGTGGGGCCAAAGTGTTGCTTGTAGGTTTCGTTGGCAAAAAGCGCGTTGGGTGATTCGTAATTGATGTCGTGGTTGCCTGGCAGATTCCACTGCGGAATATCCATCAGCGCCATCATCTGTTTATGGCGGTCATACAAGGACAGGGTGTCGAAGACGATATCACCGACAGTCAGGCCAAACTGCGCCTGATAAGGATTACCGATAAGCGTATTGACCAGATCTTCCCGTACCATATCCTGCCCCACTTCATATCGAGCCTGGGGATCGGCGAAGCCATAGGCACTAAAGGCAGGGGACGGGTTTTGCTGGCGCTGCAGTGGAAAATCGATTGAAGCGGGCAGGGGTCCGGTCGCTGCTGTCACCGGCCACAGCCACTCAACCGAAGTACCGGCTATGATCGCAGGGGTTCCGTCTGGATAATGGCGGTAGAAAAACTGCGGAAGCTGGTTCGCATCCACTGTTACAGCGTAGCCGGAGGGTTGGGAAATAAACAAGATCTCGGTGGCGGCAAGAGAGATCTGGTAGTGTCCCGACGCATCCGTAAGCGTCACATCGCAGCCATTACTGACGCTCACCGCGCCGATACCCGGCTCATTGGATTCTCTTAAGCCATTTCGATTTTGATCCAGGAATACGAATCCCTGGGCTGATTCCCTGGTGGGGTCAGCATCTCCACATTGGGCAAGGACATGACTGCTACAGGTGAGAAGAAAAAGCGTAAGCAGTTGCAGGGAGTCGATGTGTTTCATAGTGAAATACTCTATTCGATAGGCGGCAAATTGGAATAGACCGCTGAAAACAATCCCCCAGTATCAGGCAAATACGTTTCTTAACTCCGCCGCGCATTCCGACAGCGCTGCCTTCGCCTGGTCCAGGGCTCCCGGCATCGCAATAAATCCATGTAGCATGGTCTCGTAGTGTGAATACTTGACCTGCACGCCCGCCTGCGCGAGTTTGTCGGCGTAGGCCTTGTCTTCATCCTGTAGCGGATCGAAACCAGCAGACAGTACCAGGGCGGGGGGCAGGCCGCTTAAATCGTCGGCGTTCAGGGGTGATGCCTGCCAGTGATCGATGTCACTGTCAGCTTCAAAATACAGCGCATAGAACCAGTCGATGAGCTCATTGGTCAGGCGATAACCCTGACCGAATGTTTCATGGGAGGCAAACGAGCAGGACATATCTGTGCCTGGGTAGATGAGTAATTGATGCACCAGTCGTGGGCTACCTGCTGCCTTTGCTTTTAAACAGACGACGGCAGCGAGATTGCCTCCGGCGCTATCTCCGCCCACGGCGACACGATCGTTATCGCCACCGAGGCTGCCTGCATTTTCCGCCAGCCACCGGGTCGCCGCCCAGCAATCATCGATAGCCGCGGGGTACTTGTGTTCGGGTGCCAGCCTGTAATCGACGGCGACCACAATGCAATTCGCTTCCACACATAGGGTGCGACAAACACAGTCGTGGCTCTCGAGTGATCCGATCACATAGCCGCCACCGTGAAAATATATCAGCACCGGTAGCCCGGAATCTGAGCCAGGCTTGTACACCCGTGTCGGTATATCACCAGCGGGCCCTGGAATCGACAGTGTCGTAATTTCCTGGGGCTGTGGTGGTGATCCCTGCACCGCTGCGGCGCCCTTATCGTAAAGCGCGCGCGCATCGACAGCCGAGAGTGTGTTGAATGCTGGGCTACCTGACTGTTCGACTGCGTCCAGTAGTGCGCGTGCTTGTGGATCCAATGTCATATTGATTTTGTCCTTCGAGGATCGGGGAATTACCCTTGTATATCATGGCTTTGGCTTTAGACCAAAGCCAATTCGATGGAGTTGTCCGCGGTCGCCTTGATTGCTTCTGCGTTTATATTAATAATCACCGACATGGAATTGGAAGAGTCAACACCCATACTGGTCGGCGGCGGTCAGTTTACTGAGAAAGATGTGGCGCCGGAACGGGCTCTGTCTCCCATGGGCATCGCGGCAGCGGCTGCCAGGGCGGCGTTGAGCGATACCGGCATCGGCGATAAGCTCACGGCGCTGATCGATACCTTGATGGTAATTCGGATTATCTTCGACTCCACCAACCGCCCCCGTCTGCCAATTCCATTCGGCCGTGCCGAAAACCCGCCACGGGCGGTGGCCCGCCGCATCGGCGCTAATCCTACACATGCGATCTATGGCAATGTGGGAGGTAACACGCCGCAGAAGTACATCAATGAAATGGCGGAGAAGATAGCGACAGGAGACGTTGACGTCGCCCTGATTACCGGCTCAGAAGCGATCAAGACGGCGCAGCTTGCGCTTCGTAATGGCCTCGAGTTGGATTGGCAGGAGCACGATGAAGGCCCGCAGGAAGATCGCGGCCTCGGTGAGAAATTATCCACGTCCCATGAGTTCGCACATGGGCTGGGTATTCCAATTCAGACCTACCCGCTGTTCGAAAACGCCATCCGTGGCGCCAGGGGGCATACCATCGAAGATCACATGCTGAGCATGGGGGAATTGTTTGCGCGCTTCACCGAAGTTGCAGCCACTAATCCTTTCGCCTACTACGGCGCCCGACGCACCGCGCTCGAGCTTGCCACGGTGACGCCGGAAAACCGCCTTATCTGCTTTCCCTACCCGAAATGGATGAACGCCATGGATGCCGTCAATCAGGGGGCGGCGGTGGTTATGACCTCAGTTGGCAAGGCCAGGGAACTGGGGATAGATCCGGCCAAATGGGTGTTTTTGCACGGCTGCGGTGAAGCCAATGAAAAGATATTGGTGAGTGAACGGGTGGACTATCATTCTTCGCCTGCTATGGCGGCCAATACCTCGAGTGCGTTTGAGATGGCAGGGAAGCGTATCGATGATATGGATTACATCGATATATATTCCTGCTTCCCATCTGCGGTAGAGATCGGCTGCGATGAATTAGGTCTGAGATATGATGATCCTCGGGGCTTAACTGTCACCGGTGGCCTACCGTTTTTTGGCGGTCCCGGGAATAATTATTCCATGCACGCGATTGCCACCATGTTGCCGTTGCTGCGCGCCGCTCCGTCAAAATTTGGATTGGTCACCGCAAATGGAGGCTATCTTTCCAAGCATGCGACGGGTATTTATTCCGCCACTGCCACCAAGGGCCGCTGGCGGCGAGAGTCGCCTGCAACGTACCAGGCAGACATCGACAAGATGGCAAGCCCGGAATTCATCGAGACACCGTCGGGCAAAGCCAGCGTCGAAACCTATACGGTGTGTTGCAAGAGGGGAATACCGCAACGGGGAATCATCATCGGCCGGCTACACGGCAGCGACCAGAGATTTGTCGCCAACACCCCTGATGATATGAATACTTTGCGGTCTATGATGACAGAGGAATACCTGAATAAAGCCGGAACGGTGACATCCTCAGAGGGCCTGAATACGTTTACTCCCTCGCCGGCTTGATAATCATCACGTAAACGCCGATATTGTCCGCCTCGTGCGCGCAACGAGAACGGCTGTTGCCGTCAGAGTCGAGATCACGGCTACAAATTTGGAAGATTGGTGATAAATTATGCAAGTCTTCGAATCAGCGCTACCTAGACCCCAGCGTTCGCTATACCTACAGGCCAGAAGGAATTGAGTATGCAAAATCCCACCGCTCGCCAGTATTGCCTCGCCACCATATTGGCTGCCTTCGCCGCGTTTATCCCGGTGGCGGTAGCGCAATCCCTATTGGATAACTACAGCCCGGTATCACTGGCAGACTTGCAAGATCCGCCGGAAAATGACTGGCTGATGTGGCGCCGTACCGCGAATCATTGGGGCTACAGTCCCCTGGCTCAGATCGACAAGACGAATGTGGGCAGTCTGCGCCTGGCCTGGGCCTGGACCATGGAGCCTGGCAGGCAGGAAACCACGCCGTTGGTGCATGATGGCGTCATGTTTCTGCCACAGGCCTGCGATTTTATCGAGGCCGTGGATGCGACCGATGGCAGTCCCCTGTGGGAATATCGCCGCCCGGTGGTGGACCATATTGCCACCCTGGCTTGCGCTAATCGCAACGCTACCCTCTACAAAGATCAGCTCATCATCGCCACCATGGATGCTTATCTGGTTTCGCTGAACGCTCGTACTGGCGAAGTGACCTGGGAACGTCAAGTTGGCGACTGGACGGTTGGCCAGCATTACTCCGGCGGGCCCCAGGTATTCGACGGCAAGATCATCACCGGCATGTCGGGATGTTATTACATCAACACCGGTTGCTGGATTACCGCCCACGATGCGGATACCGGCGAGGAGTTGTGGCGTACTAACACCGTGCCGAAAATCGGTGAGCCCGGTGGCGAAACCTGGGGCGACCTGCCTAATGAGCTACGCCGCGGGGGCTCGGCGTGGATGCCGGCCAGTTATGATGCCGAGCTCAACCTGATTTTTATGGGGGTGGCGGTACCCATTCCCTGGGGCTCGATCCAGCGCGATACCAGAGGAGGTGACGTGCTGTATACCAACTCCACCCTCGCCCTGAACGCCGATACCGGGGAAATTGTCTGGTACTTTCAACATATCCCGGGGGGTAACTGGGATCAGGATCATCCCTTTGAACGCATCGTGGTGGAAACCGAGGTCACCCCGGTGGCAGATGCCGTATCTTGGATCAATCCGAATATTACATCCAGTGCGCGCCGCAAGGTGATAACCGGGATTCCCGGCAAGCCGGGAATCGTCTGGACCCTTGACGCCGCCACCGGGGAGTTTCTGTGGGCTAAGGAGACCAATTATCAGAATGTCATCGTCGGTGTCGATATCGAAGGCCGCAAGGGCATCACCAACCCCGAGATCGACATCACGGAGATCCGTCAGCGCAAGCTGGTGTGTCCTACCACCACCGGCGGAACCAACTGGTTCTCCGTGGGCTATAGTCCCCAGACCAACGCGCTCTACGCACCGTCCAATAATACCTGCATGACGTTCTACCTTAATCCCGTGAATCCTGTCGTGGGGGGTTACCACAGTTCTGCTACATCTATCATGGTACCGCCGCCGGATTCCGACGGCCAGGTTGGCCTGTTGACCGCAGTGGACGTAGCCACCGGTGAAGCACGCTGGACCTATCGACAACGGGCCGGCATCGCCGGCTCAGTATTGACCACGGGCGGCGGCCTGGTTTTTGTGTCAGACGATGCCAGGCGATTCCGGGCCTTCGATGCCGACAGCGGTGAGATTCTCTGGGAACAAATTCTTAATTCGTCCGCCGGCGGTTTTCCCGTCACCTACAGCGTGGACGGCGTCCAATACATCGCCATCGCCGCGGGTGGTGGTATCAACTATCGCACCCTGACGCCCGAAATCCGTCAGCGCAGTGGTGGTAATATGCTGTATGTATTCCGATTACCCTGAGCAGCGATATCGGGGGTCAGGTCTTTCATGTTAGCTCACATATCTAATGGGATTTGACAAACGCTAACATGCAAGACCTGACCCCGTAAGCTGGAGGACACATGAGTTTACCTAAGATTGCCATCAATGGTTTTGGCCGCGTGGGCAGGACCATAACCCGAATCGCCAAGACCCATGGTGGTTTCGATGTGGTTGCGGTGAATGACCTGGCGAACCCGGATCAGCTCGCCTATGCGTTCAAGTATGATAGTAATCATGGCACCTTTGCCGGTGACGTCAGTGTGCAAGGGCAGACCATGGAAATCGACGGCGATTCGTTTCGAGTGCTCTGCGAAAGGGATCCGGAAAAATTACCCTGGGGAGAATTAGAGGTTGACTACGTTATCGAAAGTTCCGGTGCCTTCCGAAAACTGGTAGATTTACGCAAGCATCTCAATGCCGGTGCCCGCCGTGTAATTTTAACCGTGCCTTGCAAGGATCCGCTTGAGGCGACGCTGGTAATGGGTGTCAACGATCACGTCATCACCGAGTCCAGTCATATAATCAGTAATGCCAGTTGTACGACTAATTGCGCCGCCCCGCTGGCTAAAGTCTTAGATGAAGCATTTGGTATCAAGCGGGGAATGCTTACCACTGTGCACGCTTATACTTCCGACCAGCGCCTGATCGATGCCCCCCATAAGGACAAACGCAGGTCGCGCAATGCCGCTACCAATATCGTACCCACATCCACCGGTGCCGCCAGGGCCATCGGTCTGGTGCTGCCGCAGTTGGTAGGTAAGCTCGACGGCCTGGCTATGCGCGTGCCGGTGGCAGATGGCTCCCTGGTAGATCTAACCGTAGAAGTGGAACGGGATGTGACCGTGGCTGAAGTGAATGAGGCAATGATCGAGGCGGCTACCGGTTCCCTGAAGGGTATACTGGCCTATACCGACGAAGCGCTGGTAAGCAGCGATATCATTGGCAATTCCTATTCCAGTATATTCGATTCACAGTTAACCCAGGTGATGCAAAAGCGCATGGTGAAAGTGGTGAGCTGGTATGACAACGAATGGGGCTACAGCACCCGGGTTGCAGAACTGATTGGCCGTCTCGCCGTAATGGACGGGATTACGGCTGCGAACTAGCAGGACAAATATCGCTTGGATTTTTCGAATAAAAATGTACTGATTACGGGCGGCTCCCGCGGCATTGGCAGGGCAATCGCTATTGCCTTCGCCAATAAGGGAGCGAGAGTCGCGATTGTATTTCGCTCCAATCAGGAGGCTGCGGCTACGACTCTGGACCTGCTTCATGGCACTGGGCATACCGCCCTGCAGGCAGATCTTGCCATCGCCAGCGAGGTGGAGCGCGCCGTTGATGAGGCGCTTGCCGAATTCAAACGGCTGGACATCGTCGTCAACAACGCCGGCATTGGCATCCGTCACCCGTTGGAATCCACAAGTTTTGAAGACTGGCAGAGGGCCTGGCAAAAAACCATAGACACGAACTTACTGGGCCCTGCCAATGTCTGTTTCTGTGCGGCCAGGCACATGATAGCCAATGGAGGTGGCCGAATAGTCAACATCACCTCCCGCGGCGCCTTTCGTGGCGAGCCCATCCAGCCGGCATACGGCGCCAGTAAAGCGGCCTTGAACTCTCTCACCCAATCCCTGGCGCTGGCGCTGGCGCCCCACAAAATATTCGTAGGCGCGGTTGCGCCGGGGTTCGTCAACACAGAACTTACAGCTGATCGATTGAACAGCCCGGAGGGGGAAGAAATTCGTGCCCAGAGTCCCTTCAATCGTGTAGCAGAACCGGAAGAAGTTGCCCACGCGGTTTTATTTCTGGCATCCACTGGCGCGGAGTTTTCTACCGGCACCATAATTGATGTTAATGGTGCGTCCTATTTGCGTAGTTAGGTGGTCTGTTTTATCTGGGGGGTCAGGTCTTTCATTGCCATTTGTCTCTGGCGAGAGTATCTGTACACCGTCATCCATTTTAGTTTTGACTAACCGGCCCAAGTGGACTCTGCGGGCAAGCGTCGCGTTCGCTGGTCCAACTCAGATTGGAAATCAACCATTTCCCGTGCTGCCTGATCAACTGAAACGAATCGATGCCGCAATGTGAAAATTCGCTGCCGACATGAAAATCGTAGGGTGCCCAAAACACCGCGATGTCTCCTCGAACCAACACCGTCGCATCCCAGTATCTCTCCAGCGGTTTGTTGGCGCTGGGACTGGAGAGCACCGCAATCAACTCATCGTAGTTGCGACTGCTAAAACGTGAAGTGCCATCGGCCTCAACACTGGTGGAAATATTTAGTGACCCGGGGACGGTGAGCGCTTCCAGACTCTCACGGTCCCGATTTGCCAGAGCTGCAAAAAACGCATCGATCGTACTTAGAATCGCTGTTTCATCTCGGTCGGATTGTGCATGGATGGAGGGTACAAACACGATACAGAGAACAAACAATAGATTGATTCGAAATTTAGGCATTTAGTGAACTCCTTGTGTTGCGGTTGGTCGACGGATTAGCTTGCAACCTGAGAATTTAAAAGCTCCGATTGAGATTTCAGTTTTCGAATTCCACCACTTCGAAGATACTGCTGAAGTCATCCATCCAGAGGGACTTGGCATCAGCTCCTCGCCCTGATGTACAGCCTCGGTGTGGAGAAAGGCGATGCCCAGAGCCTCCAACACCTCGCTGCTTGATCGCGAATACGCGATAGAAGTTAGGCCTTCGCTCAATCATGCGGCGCACGGTTTCAAGTGCCTGCCAGTCTAGAGCTCCAGGTAGTGATACCAGCCCCAGCACGGCGAGCCTGGCGATACCGCGGCTCGATCGGGGCGGAGAGAGTAACTAGTAAGGTGCTTCGTGGGCTCCCAAGGTATTATAAGCGGGCAGCAATGTAAAAGGATGCGCTCGATCAGTCAGCAGAGAGGGGGAAATCCGCCGCGATCTCGCGGATGAATGTGTTCGCTATACTCCACCTGAGAAAAACAGTAATCTTCGATCTCATGAGGCGATACTTGAGTCAAGCTTGCGGCTGGCAGTAAACGCCCCGCTGTACCGCGATTAATCGCACTCGAATTATTCCCTTTCTATTGAGGGGTTAATGCGCAGTCGCAGACCAGGCAGAGACATATTTACCAATGAATGATCTTGAAGTGCCTTCTTCACCCGCTTCTTCTTCCAGAAAGAAGGGCATCGCCAGGCTAATCGCCGCGACCGGGTATTCGATTGCCGGTTTTAAGGCGGCATTCAAAAATGAAGAAGCGTTTCGTCTCGAGGTGCTTGCTTTTTTTGTCCTGGCACCGGTTGCGCTTTTCCTGGGTGAGTCTGACGTCGATAAGGTCCTGTTGCTGGGTTCGCTGTTTTTGGTTCTGGTTGCCGAGTTGATCAATTCTGCTATCGAAGCCGCGGTCGATCTTGGCGGCGACGAATATAGTGATTTGGCAGGCAGGGCCAAGGATATGGGATCCGCCGCGGTGCTGCTGTGTTTGTTCTTGGTCCTATTTGTGTGGGGACTGCTGCTGCTGTAGTTGCGTGCCCACCAGTGCTTATTACCAAACCGGGGTACATTCGTTACAATAAGCCTTTCCCCAATGTTGGATTCTTTCACCTTAGATGAGAGTCGCCAGACACCCTGTGTGAGGAGTACCAGTCGTGAAGCTTATGCAGATGATTTTGATATTTCTGTTTTCACTTCCAGTTTTATTGGCACACAACTATAACCTCGATCAAAGCGCGACAATGACTATAAGCGCGCTAATTTCTGTAAGTCTGCTGATTTATTGTGTCAGTGCTCTACTCATCAATCTCAAGCGAGGATCGATTCGCAATATCTTGGGTTTGGCAACATTGTCAGCCCTGGCGATTTACTTTTATGCTCAATTCCTGAGCTACTATCTGCAGGGTAGTTATTTCAATCAGCAGTTTTTCTTTCATTCGAATTTCACCACCCTGATTGAAACCTGGTCCGTGTACTACCCCCTCATTATTCTGTTCCTCGGCTGGACTACCTGCATCTGCCTGGTGTTTTTATATTTCAGAAATCGCGTGTCAGGGTCTGAGTATTCCAATGAATTACTGGTTTTGCTGTTAGTCAGCGCCTTAGTGCTGGACCCGGGGATAAGAGATGCAGCCAGGGTGAAAATCCGCTCGATGACTTCACCTTCAATAGAATCGCTGCAACAAATTGACTGGGAGCAGTTAGGTTTGGATCGAAATGCCCTGGAGAATTTCGATATCGCAACTGGCGTCGGGAAAAATCTGGTACTTGTGTTTCTCGAAGGCCTGGAGACTGTCTATATGGAGGAATCGATCTTTCCCGGACTGACGCCAAATTTGAATGCACTCAATGCGCAGGGATGGCAACTGAACAATCTCAACCAGATCGAGGGCACCGGTTGGACTATGGGCGGAATTGTGGCCACGCTTTGCGGAACACCACTGGTCTATGAGTCGAGCCTCGGTGGCAATAGTATTATGTTTACTCGCTTCCTGGATAAGGCTACTTGCTTGCCTGATATCCTCAGGCAGGCAGACTACCAGCAGGTGTTTATGGGTGGCGCTTCTCTCGAGTTTGCGGGTAAGGGAGATTTTCTAAAACAGCACAGCTTCGATCAGGTATTGGGAATAGCCGAACTCCGCCGAGAACTGCCTGACTCTTCTTATCTAGGTGCCTGGGGCTTGTTTGATGATTCCTTGTTTGCCTTAGCGTTGCAGCAATACCAGCGGATGGCAGCCGCAGAGAAACCCTTTAATCTGACCTTGCTCACCGTCGATACCCATCACCCCGATGGTGAGCCTTCCAGCAGTTGCAGTCCCTACGCCGAAATCGACAATTCGATTCTCCATGCCGTGCATTGTACCGACTATCTAATTGGCAATTTTATCGAGCAATTGAAACAACATCCGGCCTACGAAGACACGGTAGTGGTTATGGTATCGGACCACCTGGCCTTGAGAAATAATGCATTTTCACTATTTCCGAAAGGCTATGAACGGCGCCTGTACTTCAATGTATTAAACTCCGATCAGCTGGCTTCCTCTCAAGTGTTGGCGACGCAATTGGATCTTGCACCTACGATCCTGAAAATGTTGGATATCACGCACGATGCCAGCTTCCTTGTGGGAATCGATCTACTCAACGCTGAGGGGCAACACAAGCCCTGTCTGGCGCCAGCATGATCCGCGTTGGGAAAACATAATCCGTTACATCAACAGCAACTATCTTTCGACGGCAGAAAATGAAGTCCTCTACAGCCTCAACAGGGCTAATTGGGACGAGATCGACTTTGTAAATACCATTGGAAATGTTGAATTCGTCCGGAACGGCATTAAATTCAATGTAGATGGCAACGATCCCTACTTTATCTTGCCTGAATTACCGAGTTTTCAGCAGAAAGATATTCGTATCTATATTACGATCGATGTGGAGCAAGCGTCTGTAATAAAACTGTACTACTTGACCGATGAAGATAAAGCTTATTCTGAGAGCAACACACTAACGAGAGAGACGGAAACAGGCTCCAACCAGCTGGTCTTTAGCCTGAACCGGCGTGCCGGACAGGGTCGTCTGCGAATTGACCCGGGCTTGAATCCAGGCCAATACTTCATACGCAGCCTGGAAATTAGATTCTAGCTTGATGGCAAAGCTTTTTAAAGCAGTGAGGTGGAAACAGCGATGTCGAGCACCGACAAGCAAATAAATGTTGGCGCATTTTTCCGGGCCTTAGCGCTGTTCGCTGCGGCGTTCGGCAGCGCCCATCTGTATGCCCAGTCCGTTTCCGAGCTTCCTAGAATTGCCCACGCAGGCGGACAGATCGGTAACACAACTTACACCAATTCAATCGATGCACTGAATGTAAATTACGACATAGGATTTCGCATTTTCGAAATGGATTTCAGCTTCACCTCTGACCAGCAGCTGGTGTGTCTGCATGACTGGGAAGAAAGTTTTGAAAGAAGTTTCGGCAGGCGACGCCAGGCGCCGGTTACACTGCTGGAATTCGAACAGCTGGTACGAGATCGATCCGAATACAACAAGTGTACCCTGGCTTCACTGATGCAATGGTTCTCGGCGCATCCACAGGCCATCCTGGTCACCGACGTTAAGGAGCGAAACCTCGACGCACTCGCAGTGATCAGCTCAAGTTATCCGCAATTTATCGACAGGGTGATTCCCCAGATTTATCAACCCGATGAATATTCGACGACCAGGGATCTGGGTTACAAGCGCATCATCTGGACGCTCTATCTCTATCCTGGCAGCGCTTCAACTGTATTGAGAAATGCTCAAACTATGGACCTTTGGGCCATAACCATGGATACCAATCGCGCCGATCAACGGTTGGGGCTGGATCTTGATACCATCGCTATGCCGAGCTATGTGCATACGATCAATGACTTTGCCGACTATCTCTATTTTAAATCCGTCGGTATCGATGAGATCTACACCGATAACCTTTCCCTGTCCCGAGAACGAACATTACAAAACCAGGCGAAAATCAAAATAACAGATAGTAGTTACTATAAGGCTAGAGAGAACAGATCCCGTGAACTGGCCAGAAAGAAACTCCAGTTCTTCGATAAATCGAACCTGCTCTATTCACTTGAAGACGATTTCTCCCCCTCGAGTGTAAGCGTTAATCAAATTGATGAGTTGAATTTTTCATTCGGCACAGCAGAGTTTGTTGCGACCGGGAGTGACCCCTTCCTTAATTTTCCTGCCTTGTCAGAGCCGGCGGCTGAAATCGAAATTTATTTGCAGGTAAATCTTCCAGAAGCTTCCCAGTTGGAGGTGTTCTATGCGACCCGGGCTCAACCCGATTATAGTCAGTCAATGAAGGTGGCGGAGAACGGGTCGCGGGGTAGTAATGAATTTGTAATTCGCATCAGTAACGCCAGTCCCATCACCAGGTTGAGACTGGATCCAGGGGCAGTGCCGGGTAACTATCGCATAGAAAGATTGGAAGTCAGATCGAACTGAATGGACACGAATGGGACGAGGGTTTTTTACTTGTTTTTCGTGACCGGAGCACACTCCGACACTACTCCGTCACTGAGAATTGAATTAATGGAGCTCAAGCGGTGTTTTTAAAACTCGGCTCAAAACCAGCCTTCACCGTACTGCTGTTGCTGCTAAGCGGCATCGGTTTTGCCCAGACTGCAAGCGGACCAGTGCTGGAGGTGGCTCCGATCCCTCCCGGCCTGGAGACCGTAGAATTCCACAGTCCCGCTGTCGATCGCCGCATGAAGTTCGATATCGTCCTGCCCGCAGCATACTACGACAGCGATGAGCGTTATCCCGTGATCTATCTCCTGCATGGGCTCATGCAGAACTACACGATCTGGGGACGTAATCTTGGCGCCGGATTTTATGCCCGTAATCTGAACGATATGATCCTGGTGCTACCTGACGGCGGTAATAGCTGGTTTATCAATTATGCCTCCAGCGCCAAGGGCCAGACTAACAATTGGGAAGACCACATCATCGAAGACGTGATTGCCTACGTCGATGCCAATTTCCGTACCCTGGCCAGGCGCGAAGGCCGGGCCATCTCTGGACTGTCCATGGGGGGATTCGCCGCCTTCTCCCTTGGCTTGCGTCACCCCGAGCTGTTTATCTCCATTGGTAGCACCAGCGGTGCCCTGGCTTATGCCCGCACTTCCGCGGCCGCGATCAGGGCCGGCATCGACAGAGAGCCAGGACCACCGGATCCGCAGCGACAGGTGCGCATCGATGCCGCCGATGACTTTATCTCTGCCATCATCGACATACCGGGTTTTAGCAGACAGGATGAGCGCACGCCGAAGGGCATTGCCTTCGATACGCCGGAACAGGCGGAGGCTTATGACCCATTCACCATTATATACGATGTACCCAGGAGCCGGATGCCACACATATACATGGATTCCGGCACCGAAGATGGTTTGATTAACCTGGCCAGAGAGCTGGTACAGATACTGATGGTGAATGATGTGCCATTCGACTATATGCAGGCTCGCGGCAGTCATAACTCCGAGTACTGGCGTCGGTCTATTGGCCATATGATGACCATCCAGTACGAAGTGATGCGCCGCGCCCTGGGTGACAGGCCCTAGCAGGCTGGCGTTGAGCTCAGTGTCTTCGACAATCGCAACAGCAGGCATCTTGTCCCCTGAACAAATCAGTTCATTCCACGACCGCGGTGTGCTGAAAGTAAATTTTTCATTAGACAGCGACTTGCTCGACAACATCGTCGAGAAAGTGCATCCCTATTATTCCCAGGAATACCGGCGCGGAGAACTTGTAATTGAACGAGTCCAGGATGCCTGGAAACTCGTCGACGAAGTGCGGCAACTCGCCGTCCATAAGTCTGTCACTACCGCCCTCAAGCAGTTGCTGGGCCGCAGGCCATTAGCGTTCCAGACCCTCAACTTTCCTCGTGCCACAGAGCAGCAGCCCCATGCAGATGTCCTGCACTTTAATTGCGAGCCAGGCGGTTATATGGTTGGAGTATGGGTGGCACTGGAAGATATCGATGAGGCGAATGGACCCCTGATCTACTATCCAGGCAGCCATCGATTACCTGAATATTCCATGCAGGATTTTGATCTCGAGCCGGGCTTCGATGATTACCCCGAATACACACGGCGCATACAGAGAATTATCCAGGAGCAGGGCTTAAGTCCCGAATATGGCCTGGTGAAGAAAGGTGAGGCAATTATCTGGCACGCGAATCTCCTACACGGTGGGGCAGCCCATAAAGACAGAACCAGAACCCGGCATTCGCAGGTTACCCACTACTATTTCGAGGGCTGTCGATATTTTACACCAATATTCAGTGGCAAGCGTCGACGCCGCTACCGATTTCCTTTCTGGATTCCGGAGACAGATAAATACATTCTACCGGAAAACCGGAGTATTCCGGCGCAGCTTTTCCGGAGAGTGATTAATAAGCTCAGAGGAGGATAATCGGCGCTTCTCTAGTTGAAACTTATGTTTTCTTCATCGTGCACGTTTTGCACCATGCGGGCACTGACCATTGCCTTTAAGGAGCTCGAGTGAAATTCCCGTCGATATAACACCCAGACGACAATTACGCAGGCACCGAAAAAAAACCAGGGATTGATAAACCAGGCCAGCGCCGCCATGGCGAAGTAATAGGCACGGATTCCATAATTGTAACTGTGCGCTGCCCGGTCCAGTACCTTCGCCATGGCTTCAAAGTCCCGCTCGACTGCAATGGCGCGATAGCTATCGGCCTCCTTGTAATATTTCACCGTATTAAAAGAAGAACCAAAGAGGATGAAACAGAACCCGTACTGTCGAATCGACCAGGTAAAGGTAAAAAAAGCGTAGATAAAGATGAAGATCAAGACCATCAATTTTATCTGTATGACTTCCAATGGCACCTCATTCACGAAGCGCAGGCTCGACAGGGCCATGAGTTTGTTACTGGCGGTGCCCAATACGGTAACCAGACTCGCGAGAATTAGCAGAGAAGTGGATGCCAGGAATGACACCTGTTTTTCAAGACTGGCCAGCAGTTCCGCGTCCACCTCACTCATGCCACTCTGACTGAGTTTTTTCACCCACTCCATGCGGTAGCGATACAGCACGCTGGCGAGGCTGTTGCGTTTTTTCGCAGCGCGACGGGAGAACAGGGCATAACCCATCCAACAGATGATAAACCAGATGAAACTGGTGATGCCCAGAGCGCTTAATTCCATGGCGCGGAGCTTACTGAGTGAGTTGTGGAAAAGCAACTCGGTATCGAAAAAGATTCTGTAAATGTGCTCATGCTGTGGCAACATCGGCGTGAAGAATAATTGAAACCGAAGCATTCATGATTCCGCTTTTTATTGTTAAGCAGGCTCTCTGCCGTATCGGTCGCCATGCCGTACTCAAGATCGATCATTTCGAGGTTGCAAGTGGTGAGCACTGGTGTCTGTTTGGTTCCAATGGTGCCGGCAAAACCTTGCTGGCGAACCTCATCAGTGGCAAGCGAGTCGAGTCGGGTAGCTATGTCTGCTACCAGACAGGCTTCGATCCTGCTCTGGATATTTACGCCGTCTCCTTCGAGGAACAGCAGCGACTGTGGCAGCGCGATAACCGGCTCGATATCAGTGAATACAGCGACAAGGCGGAGGATGCAGGCACCGTGGTTCTTGAGCTTATCGACTCCGCTCGTTCGGATGCAGAGCAGGACCACGATCTGCTGAGCGAATTATTGACACAATTGGACTTGCAGGGCGTGTTGGGAAAGGGGATTCGCTTTCTCTCATCGGGGCAGATACGCAGGGTGCTGATCGCTCGCGCCCTCTATGGAAAAAGAGCCGGTGCGTGTAAATTGCTGATTCTCGATGATCCACTGGAGAGCATAGACAAAGACTCCCGGGCAAGAATCAGCCATTGTATCGAACACTATTTGACCGATGACTGCTGTAGTCTGCAACTGTGTCGTCGCAAGCAAGATATCCTGCCCGGTGTCACTCATATGGCGGTCATGGATGAGCTGTCACTTCTCGAACAGGGAGATGCCACCGCCATGCGCGCGGGTAATGCCTTCGAGAACATTGACGCCAGACGGCCTCGTATTCCCGCAAAGCTGCCACCGCCGATAGCAGACGAAACTGACGATGAAGATGCGCAAGAGCCTTTGATTGTGCTGGATAATGTCAATGCAGCTTACGGTCCGACCCCGGTCCTGAGCAACCTAAGCTGGATTATGAAACCATGGCATCACGTGCTCATTGAAGGCCCCAACGGCTGTGGCAAATCCACACTACTCAGTCTGATCGATGGTGAGAATCACAAGGCCTATGGTCAGGCGGTTAGCCTGTTCGGTAGAGTCAGGGGCAGCGGCGAAACTGTATGGGAGGTAAAGGCCAGGTTCGGAATCGTCTCCAACGAGTTGCATAACAAGTATGTGAAGGGTTGGAAGGTGCTGGATGTGGTGGTGTCCGGCTTCTTCAACTCCGTGGGGCTTTATGATGACAGCGGCAGCGCCGAGATTAACGCTGCCAGGCAATGGTTAGCCGCGCTGGGAATTGAAGCGTTACAGCAGCACTACTATCACGAAATCTCATTCGGCCAGCAGCGTCTGGCGCTGCTGGCCCGGGCGATGGTGAAACATCCACGGGTATTGATTCTCGATGAGCCATGCGTGGGACTGGATGACTATCATCGGCGGCTCATCCTGCAAACTCTTGATGTCATCGCCTCACAGTTACACACGAATCTGGTTTATGTGAGTCACGTCGTTGGAGAGCAACCGGCTTGTATCAATCA
>LWDU01034379.1_pt1 | contig 22754 bp, 23 predicted proteins | sample 727161 | NCBI WGS metagenome assembly LWDU01 (sample SAMN04566230, study PRJNA314399) | hydrothermal vent metagenome | isolation source: deep sea hydrothermal plume seawater | place: Mexico: Gulf of California, Guaymas Basin | collected 2004-07-11
GCTGGACGCATGAAGTTAGCATTAAAATTTGCTGTTACACTTGGTCCTTTTCCAGCTTTTGCTGCAATATAGCCACCTATAGTATCAACAAAAGCCATAAGTAGCCCACCGTGTGATACGCCATTTAAATTAGAATGATGATCTAATATCCTTATCCCCATTGTAACATCGGGATATCGGCCTTTAATAAAGTAAGGACCTATTCTATCTGAAAACATTCCATCACGTGATTCATAGAGTTTAAAATCTTTTGGAGCATTCGCAACATCTATATATTCTTCTTTATACATATTATTATATCAATTCGTTTTGTATTGTTTTAATTTATCAAAATTAAATTCAAATCCTATGCCTGAAAGATCTGAAACTAAACCATAGCCTTCTTTTATTTGAAGTGGGTGGGAAATGTATTCTTCTATCCCAAATGCATGAACTTCCATATAAGCTGCATTTGGACAAGCCGCAAGCAATTGAATATGAACATCATGGGCACCATGTGACATAACAGGTAAATTATTAGCTTCTGCAAGTTTAGCTATTTTCATGAAAGGAGTAAAGCCTCCACATGTAGTATAATCCGGTTCGGGAAAATCTACCCCGTTATAATGGAATAATAATTGAAATTCTTGTAAGGTATGAAGGTTTTCACCAGCAGCAATAGGAGTTTTACCATTATTTTTTAAATAAGCATACCCTTTGTAATCATCCGGAGTTATAGGTTCTTCTAGCCATGTTAGATTAAAATTACTAAGTTCATTAGATGCTTTTAATGCTTGATCTACTCTCCAAGCTTCATTAGCGTCCGCCATCAATTCTATTTCGTCTCCAATATGGTTTCTTACTGCTTCAACCCTTTCAATATCTTCCTTAAGTGTACTTCTGCCTAACCGCATTTTTATAGCTTTATAACCCTCTTCTATATTTTTTGTGGCATTTTCTAGTATTTTAGCTATAGGAAAGTTTAAGTCTATATTTCCTGCATATACTTTCACATTTGGTGAATATCCTCCTAATATTTTCCATAAGGGTTGTTTTAGTCTTTTACCTAATAAATCCCAAAGGGCAGCATCTACGGCTGCTATAGCAAAACTTACTGGACCACCTCTTCCAGCATAATGACTTTGTTTCCACATTTGTTTCCAGAGATATTCAATTCTAGAAGAATCTGAATTTATTAATATAGGCTTATAAGTGTCTTCTATGATTCTTGCTATTGCAAGTTCTTGTTTGCTGTGCATGGTTGTATAACCTTGCCCAATATTTCCATTTTCATCAGTAATTATTACTATTACCATTCCAAATCCTGTCATTAATCCTGCAGCATATGCTTCAACAGGTTCTTTTAGTGGTACGGTGTATGATAAAACTTGAATGCTTTTAATATTCATATTAATTCCAAACTCTTTATAATAAGTATTTGTTTTTTAAATTAAATAAATTTAATTATGCAAATGTAGTCTATTAGAGTAATAGGCGAGTATACACTATAATAATATATTTTAAATAAATATTTGCTATTTATATTTGTTAATTATTAAGGTTGTATTTAAATTTTAAAATATAAGGTTTATTATTTCTATTTTTTTTTCTGTAAATTGATTGTCTTTATTTTAAATTAGTTATACATAGGTGCTAATCATTATGAGATTATTTTTATAGTAAATGGCACATGATTGTGTACGAGGTATCTTATGACATCACTCTATAATGAGTATCTTCCTATAGCTATATTTATTGCATTTACGGGGGGGTTATCTATCTTGTTTGCCATTTCTTCATGGCTGATTGGTAAACAACTTCCAGATTCTGAAAAATTATCTCCTTATGAGTGTGGTTTTGAGCCATTTGAGGATGCCAGAATTCAATTTGATGTTAGGTTTTATTTAGTCGCAATATTATTTATAATCTTTGATTTGGAGATTGCATTTCTTTTTCCTTGGGCTGTAGCTCTGTCAGATATAGGTATTTTTGGTTTTATCTCCATGATGATATTTTTATTTTTACTAACTATTGGATTTATTTATGAGTGGAAAAAAGGAGCTTTAGAGTGGGATTAGTTCAGGATAAAGTTAATTTAATTCAAGGAAAAGCAGCTTTTGAAACGGCGGCATCAGATGTAAGAAATAAAGGTTTTGTGGTTGCAAGAATAGATAAATTATTTACCTGGGCGAGAACAGGTTCTCTTTGGCCTATGTCGTTTGGACTAGCATGTTGTGCTGTTGAAATGATGCATGCTGGAGCAAGTAGATATGATTTAGATAGATTTGGTTTAGTATTTAGACCAAGTCCTAGACAGTCTGATGTTATGATAGTTGCAGGAACCTTAACTAATAAAATGGCGCCAGCTTTGCGTAAAGTATATGATCAAATGGCTGAACCTAGATGGGTTATCTCAATGGGAAGTTGCGCTAATGGAGGTGGGTATTATCACTATTCTTATTCTGTAGTAAGAGGGTGTGATAGAATTGTTCCGGTTGATGTTTATGTTCCAGGATGTCCTCCCACTGCTGAAGCGCTTTTATACGGTATTATCCAATTACAAAAAAAAATCACACGTCAAAATTCTTTAGGAGTATAACTTAAAGTGACTAAGGTATATGAAGAAAATTATAATCAAAGGCATATAAATATTCAAAAGATCTTGATTGAGAAGTTTGGAGGAAGAGGTTTAGAAACTTATATTAAATCTGATGAACTAACAGTTATTCTTAGTAAATCTATACTTATTAAAGTAATAAATTTTTTAAAGGATGATAAAGACTTTCAGTTTAAACAATTAATAGATATTTGTGGGGTAGACTATCCTAACAGGGTTGAAAGGTTTGAAGTTGTTTATCATTTGCTAAGTTTAAGTTTAAACCAAAGAATTAGAGTAAAATTATCAGTAAAAGATGGAGATATGGTTCCATCTGTTGTTTCAATATATGAGGCTGCAAATTGGTATGAGAGAGAAGTTTGGGATTTGTATGGAGTAATATTTTCTAATCATCCAGACTTAAGGCGTATCTTAACAGATTATGGTTTTGAAGGGCATCCATTAAGAAAAGATTTTCCATTGTCGGGTTTTACTCAAGTTAAATATGATGATTCAGAAAAAAGAGTTGTAAAAGAAAGAGTAAATTTAGTTCAAGATTTTAGAACTTTTGACTTTGAAAGCCCTTGGGAAGGTCCTGAATATAATAATTTAAATAAAGATTCGGATAAAAAGTAATGACAGATGTTCAATTAAAAAATATGACCTTAAATTTTGGCCCACAGCACCCAGCAGCACATGGTGTTCTTCGTCTAGTTCTAGAAATGGATGGAGAAGTAGTTGAGCGTACAGATCCACATATTGGGCTATTACATAGAGGGACAGAAAAATTAATTGAACATAAAACTTATCTGCAAGCTATCCCTTATTTTGATAGATTGGATTATGTTTCTCCTATGTGCCAAGAGCATGCCTTTGTTTTATCTGCAGAAAAATTATTAGATATTACTGTTCCTAGAAGAGCATTATTTATTAGAGTTTTATTTGATGAAATAACCAGAGTATTAAACCATTCTCTTCAAATTGCGGCTCAAGGGCTAGATCTCGGAGCAACGACACCTTTTTTGTGGTTATTTGAAGAACGAGAAAAGTTGATGGGTTTTTATGAGCAGGTTTCTGGTTCTAGGTTGCATGCAGCCTACTATAGGGTAGGAGGTGTTCATCAAGACCTACCAAATAATTTAATAGATAATATTGAAGAATGGTTATCTGGTTTTGGAAAAGTAGTTGAAGATATAGAGACCCTTCTTTCTGATAATAGAATATTTAAGCAAAGGACAGTGGATATAGGTGTAGTTTCTCCAGAAGATGCATTAAATTGGGGTTTTACAGGCCCAATGCTTAGAGGTTCAGGTGTCGCATGGGATTTAAGGAAGTCCCAACCTTACGCTATATACGATGAAATAAATTTTGATGTGCCCATAGGTAAAAATGGAGATTGTTATGATCGTTATTTATTAAGAGTTGAAGAAATGAAACAAAGTGTAAAAATTATTCGTCAAGTTTTAGATAATATTCCTAAAGGTAGTGTAATTATAGATGATTCTAGATTTTCCCCTCCTAAAAGAGGAGAAATGAAACATTCTATGGAGGCCCTTATAAATCATTTTAAATTATTCACAGAAGGAGTAAGGGTGCCTGCTGGAGAAGTATACACAGCTGTAGAAGCACCAAAGGGAGAATTTGGAGTCTATTTAGTTTCAGACGGATCTAGTAAGCCTTATAGATGTAAAATTAGGGCTCCAGGATTTTCTCATTTACAAGGATTAGATTTTATGACTAAAGGGCATATGTTGGCAGATTTAGTTGCATGTATAGCCACATTAGACGTTGTTTTTGGAGAAATAGATAGATGAGTACTAGAAGACCTGCTCCAGACAATTTGCAACCAGAAAAATTTGCTTTTACAAAAGAAAATGCTAAAGCAATTAATAATATTTTACTTAAATATCCGGAGGGTAGGAAAGCCAGTGCATTATTGGCTTTATTAGATTTAGCTCAAAGACAACACGATAATTGGTTACCAAAAGCAGCAATGTCCGAGGTTGCCAAAATATTAAGTTTGCCAATGATTAAAGTTCTAGAAGTTGCCACTTTTTATACTATGTATAATTTATATCCGGTAGGCAAAAATTTACTGCAAATCTGTACTACGACTCCTTGTTGGTTAAGAGGTAGTGAAGACATAGTTTCTATTTGTAAAGATAAATTAGGAATAAATTTTGGTGCAACCACAAAAGATAATAGATTTACTTTATTAGAAGTAGAATGCCTTGGAGCTTGTTCAAATGCTCCTATGATTCAGATAAACGATGACTTTTATGAAGATTTAACGAAAGAATCTATGAAAAAAATTATAGAAGATTTAAAAAATGGTAAACAGCCAAAAATTGGACCTCAATCTGATAGAAAAGGTGCAGAGCCAATAAATATTAAAGTGCAAGTATAATGATCTCTTCTGAAAATATTATATTTAAAGATATATATGGTTTTGATGGTTGTTCACTTGCAAAGAGTGAAAAAAGAGGAGATTGGCATAGCACGAAATCTTTATTAGAAAAAGGAAGTGATTGGATAATAAACGAAATAAAAGCTTCAGAATTAAGAGGTAGGGGGGGGGCTGGGTTTCCAACTGGCTTGAAATGGTCATTTATGCCTAAGGTTAAAAATAAACCTCATTATATAGTAATAAATGCTGATGAAAGTGAGCCAGGAACGTGTAAAGATAGAGAAATTATGAGAAATGAGCCGCATAAGTTAATTGAAGGCACACTATTAGCTGGTTTTGCAATGCAAGCTAATCATGGGTTTATTTATATAAGAGGAGAATTTGTTGAGGAGGCCAAGGTTTTAGATAAGGCAATATTGGAAGCTTATAAAAAAGGTTATCTTGGCAAAAACGCATGTAATTCAGGTTTTTCATTTGATATTACGTTGCATAGGGGAGCTGGCGCATACATATGTGGAGAAGAAACTGCTTTATTAGAAAGCTTAGAAGGTAAAAAAGGTCAACCCAGATTAAAGCCACCATATCCTGCAAATGTAGGCCTATATGGCTGTCCAACTACAGTTGCTAATGTGGAAACAGTAGCTGTTGTTCCAACTATTTTGAGAAGAGGTGCTAGTTGGTTCTCTTCTTTAGGAAACAAAAATAATACTGGCACTAAACTTTTTTGTATATCTGGGCATGTGAATTCCCCTTGTGTAGTTGAGGAAGAGATGGGTATTTCTCTAAAAGAGCTTTTAGAAAAACATGCTGGTGGTGTTATTGGTGGATGGGATAATTTATTAGCGGTAATTCCTGGTGGAGCTTCAACTCCACTAATACCGGCTGATATATGTAGCACTGTAAATATGGATTTTGATTCATTAAAGAATGAAGGCAGTGGCTTAGGTACAGCTGGAGTGATAGTTATGGATAAGTCAACGGATATAATAAAAGCTATTTGGAGGTTATCAAAATTTTATAAGCATGAATCATGTGGTCAATGTACACCGTGTAGAGAAGGAACAGGCTGGGTAATGCGTTCTATGGAAAAATTAATAGAAGGAAATGCTGATGTAATAGATATTGATGCATTAAAGAATGTGTGTGATCAAATAGAAGGCCATACAATTTGTGGATTAGGTGATGCTGCTGCCTGGCCAGTACAAGGTTTAATTAAACATTTTAGGCCAGAAATTGAAAAAAGAATTGATAATTATAAAAATATAAATTTAAAAGCTGCTGAATAGGTATAATAAATTGGTAAAATTATTTGTTGATGATAAGGAAATTGAGGTAACTGATGGGTCTACAGTTATGCAGGCATGTGAAAAAATAGGCGCAGAAATACCACGTTTTTGTTTTCATGAAAGGTTATCTATAGCAGGCAATTGTAGAATGTGCTTAGTAGAAGTAGAAGGATCGCCTAAGCCAGTTGCAAGTTGTGCAATGCCTGCTGTAGAGGGCATGAAAGTTATTACAAAATCAGATAAAGTAAAAACTGCAAGAGAAGGAGTCATGGAGTTTTTACTTATTAATCATCCTTTAGATTGTCCAATATGTGATCAAGGTGGTGAATGTGATTTACAAGATCAAGCATTATTCTATGGAAGGGGTAAAACTAGGTTTGTAGAAGATAAAAGAGCTGTAGATAATAAGCCTTTTGGTCCATTAATAAAAACTATTATGAATAGATGTATTCACTGTACGAGATGTGTAAGGTTTATGGATGAGATTGCAGGAGTTCATGATTTAGGGGCTATAGGTAGAGGAGAAGATATGGAAATAATATCTAATTCTCCAAAAGGACTAGGAGGAGAATTGTCAGGCAATATTATTGATCTTTGTCCAGTAGGAGCACTTACTTCTGCTCCATATGCGTTTAAAGCAAGGCCTTGGGAATTAACAAAAACAAATAGTATAGATATATTTGATGGCTTAGGCTCTGCTATTGAAATAGGATCTAAAGATGGTCAGGTTTTAAGAGTTTTGCCTAGATTAAATGAAGATATAAATGAAGAATGGTTAGCAGATAAATCTAGATTTGCGATTGATGGATTAAGCAATCAAAGATTAGATAGTCCTTACAAAAGAGATTTAAAAGGTAAGCTAGTAGCATGTTCATGGGAGGAAGCTTTTAAAGTTTTGGCTGAAAATTTTAAAGGCCTTAAGTCTGAAGAGATAGCTGCATTAGTAGGTGACCAGGCATGTCTAGAATCAATAGTTTCCCTAAAAGATTTAATGACAGAATTTAATGTTACTAATATTGATTGTAGGCCATTATTATCCTCCTTACCTACAGATACAAAAAATAGAAGTGGTTGGCTATTTAATCCTACAATATCTGGTATTGAAAAAGCAGATTCATTGCTAATTATAGGAAGTCAGCCAAGATATGAGGCTGCTTTATTAGATGCTCGTATAAGAAAATCTTGGATTGCTAATGGTTTAAAAATTGCACGTATTGGAGGTGGAGATAATGCTAGTTATCCAATAGAAGAATTAGGAAATAATGTTAATGTAATAGAGCAAATTTATAAAAATAAACATTCTTACAATAATATATTAGATAAATCTAATAACCCATTGTTTTTAATAGGTGAAAATTTATTAAATAGAAAAGATGGTGAAGGTATATTAGGTAGAATTAGAGAGATTGCAAAAAAATATAATTCATTTTCAGACAAGTGGAATGGTTTAGCAATTTTACATTCTTCTGCTAGCAGAGTAGGTGCATTAGAAGTTGGTTTTGTTCCAGGAAATAAAGGATTTAATACTAAAGATATTATAGATGGTGTTGCATCAAATCATATTAAATTACTTTGGCTATTAGGTGTTGATGATATAAATTTGAATAAAAAACCTAATACTTTTGTAGTTTATCAAGGGCATCATGGTGATAAAGGAGCTGAGATAGCAGATTTAATTTTACCTGGCTCTGCTTATACGGAAAAAGATGCTACTTACCTGAACACCGAAGGCAGAGTGCAAAGAACAAATGCAGCTGTCTCTCCACCAGGGGATGCAAAAGAAGACTGGAAGATAATTAGAGCTTTTTCTGCCTTTGTTGATAAAGTTCTTCCTTATGATAATATATCTGAGCTTAGAAAAAGGTTGGCTAATATCAATAAATTACTCGTAATTGAAAATTCATTAATCAAAGGAAGCGTTACCGATATTGGGGACACTTCTACAAAACTTGCTAAAAATTTAATAACACCTAAAAACATTAACTATTTTATGACTTGCCCAATTTCTAGAGCTTCTGAAACCATGGCAAAATGTTCTATAGCTAAAAGTAGTTTGGCTGCAAAATGATAGATTTTTTATATAGTCAAAACTTTATTAATTTTATGTTTATTATAATAAAAATTATAGCTTTAGTCGTTCCTTTATTAGTGATTGTTGCCTTTTTAACTTATGCTGAAAGGAAAGTTATTGCTTCTGTTCAACTTAGAAAAGGGCCTAACGTAGTTGGGCCATTCGGTCTTTTACAACCCTTAGCTGATGGATTAAAATTATTTTCTAAAGAAACTATTTTTCCTACTGTATCTAATAAAATAGTTTTTCTTTTAGCGCCTATGATTGCCTTTTCACTTTCTATAGCAGCATGGGCAGTAATTCCTATTGCAGATGGTTGGGTAATTTCAAATATAAATGTGGGTATTTTATACATTTTTGCGGTTTCCTCGTTGTCTGTTTATGGGATTATCATGGCTGGTTGGGCTAGCAACTCTAAATATGCCTTTATGGGTGCCTTGAGATCAGCAGCACAAATGGTGTCATATGAAGTCTCTATAGGACTCGTTATAATTACAGTTTTAGTTTGTGTAGGTTCATTAAACTTAAGTGACATTGTTTATGCCCAAAAATCTACATGGTTTGTATTTCCATTGTTTCCTATGTTTATAGTATTTTTTATTTCAGCATTAGCGGAAACAAATAGAGCCCCATTTGATTTACCAGAAGATGAGTCTTCTCTAGTAGGAGGTTATTTTACAGAATATTCTTCTATGCTATTTGCAATGTTTTTTCTAGGTGAATATGCAGCTATGATAATGATGAGTGGTATGGCAACTATATTATTTTTAGGAGGCTGGTTGGCTCCATTTAATGTAGCTATACTTAATGAGATACCAGGATTTATATGGTTTGCATTAAAAACATCACTAATGTTATTTATTTTTTTATGGGTCAGAGCAACTTTTCCACGTTTTAGATACGATCAGCTTATGAGAATAGGTTGGAAAGTCTTTTTACCTTTTTCTTTGCTTTGGGTAGTCCTAACTTCAGGTTTTTTAATAACATTTAATTTACTACCAGTTAATGGTTAAGGAGTTTTTTATTTGAAAAAAATATATAGATCTATTTGGTTTCTCTTTTTAGGAGAACTATGTTTGGGTATGTTTTTAACATTAAAATATATGTTTAAAAAACCCGTAACAATTAATTATCCATTTGAAAAAGGTGAGTTAAGCCCTCGCTTTAGAGGAGAACTTGCGCTTAGAAGGTATCCAAATGGTGAGGAAAGGTGTATAGCTTGTAAATTATGTGAAGCTGTTTGTCCCGCTTTAGCAATTACAATTGAATCTGAGCCTAGAGAAGACGAAAGTAGAAGAACTACTAGATTTGATATTGATATGACAAAATGTATATATTGTGGACTATGTGAAGAGGCTTGCCCTGTTGATGCAATAGTGCAAGGACCAAATTATGAATTTGCAAAAGAGACTAGGTCAGAACTTTTATATGATAAAGCTAAACTTTTAGAAAATGGAGATAGATGGGAATCTGTTTTGTCTAAAAATATACATGTGGATAAACAATTTAAATAATAGTTAAGGTTTAATAAAATGCTTCCTTTTTTCTTTTATATATTTGCCATAATTTCAGTGATTTCTTCATTTATGGTTATTTTTGCTAAAAACCCTGTACATTCAGTTTTTTTTCTAATTCTTACCTTTTTTAACGCAACTGGCCTTTTTGTTCTTATGGGGGCAGAATTTTTAGCTATGCTTCTTTTGATCGTCTATGTTGGAGCTGTAGCTGTTTTATTTTTATTTGTGGTTATGATGCTAAATATAGATTTTAATTCTTTAAGAACAGGTATGATTAAAAATGCTCCGCTTGGTTTATTAATAGGCACTATATTATTAGGAGAGATGATTTTTTCTTTTATTGGAATGAAATATGGTGTTGCTAATAAACCAGGAAACGAATTATTTATAGTTCTAGGCGAAGAAGAGAATACTCGAGCTTTAGGTAAGGTATTATATACAAATTATATATATTTATTTCAATGTGCAGGTTTAATTCTTTTAGTAGCTATGATAGGAGCAATAGTTTTGACTCATAGAAAGAGAGATAATGTAAAACAACAAGATGCTGTAAAACAGATTCTTAGAAATAGAGAAGATGCTATAGAAGTTAAAGAAGTAGAGATTGGAAAAGGTGTCTTATGATTTATCCAATAAGCCTTACGCATTATCTTATTTTAGCAGCCATAATATTTAATATAGGAATATTTGGAGTGTTTCTTAACAGAAAAAATTTAATTATAATATTGATGTCTATAGAGTTAATGCTTTTAGCCGTAAATATTAATTTCATTGCTTTTTCTACTCATTTAAACATTATTTTAGGGCAGGTTTTTGCCTTATTTATATTAACAGTAGCTGCTGCGGAAGCTTCAATAGGGTTAGCTATTTTAGTTGTGTTTTTTAGGTCTAGAGGATCTATTGCTGTTGATGATGCAAATAGTATGAAAGGTTAATATGCTAACTCTTTTAGTCTTTTTACCCTTATTAGGTTCTTTATTAAGTGGATTACTTCCTTCTTTTGTTGGAAAAAAAGGAGTAATATGGTTCCCTACTGTTTTATGTTTATTATCATTAATATTATCTGTAATTTTAATGTTTCAAGCAATTTCTGGAGAGTCATATACGATAATTTTAGGAAATTGGATAAATTCTGGAAATCTTAAAATTGGTTGGGCATTAAGGCTTGATATGTTAAGTGCTATGATGCTTTTTGTGGTTATGCTTGTTTCTACTTTAGTGCATATATATTCTATTGGCTACATGGATCATGATCCACATAAAGCAAGGTTTTTTTCTTACTTATCTCTGTTTACTTTTGCAATGTTGATGTTAGTCACCTCAAATAATTTCCTTCAGTTATTTTTTGGTTGGGAAGGAGTAGGGCTGTGTTCTTATTTATTAATAGGTTTTTGGTTTAAAAAACAAAGTGCAAATGCTGCAGCTATAAAAGCATTTTTAGTAAATAGGGTGGGAGACTTAGGGTTAATATTAGGTATTGCTATTATTTATTATTTAACTGGTAGCTTAGATTATGATGTGGTATTTAATAACATTTCTTCAATTTTACATTTAGATATTAAATTTTTAAATTATAACATTCCGTATATTGAAATAACTTGTTTTTTGTTATTTATAGGTGCTATGGGCAAATCTGCACAAATTGGACTTCATACATGGTTAGCAGATGCTATGGAGGGTCCAACTCCTGTATCAGCCTTAATTCATGCAGCCACTATGGTAACTGCTGGTGTTTTTTTAGTCGCTAGATGCTCTCCTTTATTTGAGTATGCACCTATAGCATTAAATTTTGTAATAATTGTTGGTGCTTTAACCTCAATATTTGCTGCATTTATTGCGATTTCACAAAATGATATAAAGAAGATTATTGCCTACTCTACATGTAGCCAATTAGGTTATATGTTTTTTGCTTGTGGTCTTTCTGCATATTCTGCTGGTATGTTCCATTTAGTGACACATGCCTTTTTTAAAGCATTACTATTTCTAGGTGCAGGATCTATTATTCATGCATTAACTGATGAAAAAGATATAAGAAAAATGGGTGGATTAGCTAGGTTATTGCCTTATACTTGTGGCGCTATGTGGATAGGTTCCTTAGCCTTAGTCGGTCTTCCTCCATTTGCAGGTTTCTTTTCAAAAGATATTATATTAGAGGCCGCTTGGGCGCACCAGAGTAGTAATGGATATATTGCTTTTTATTTAGGGTTATTAGCAGCATTTTTAACAGCTTTTTATTCCTGGAAGATATTATTTTTGGTGTTTCATGGGAAAGCTAGAAGTGATATTAGTAAGGCTCATGAATCCCCTTTATATATATTAATACCATTATTTGTTTTATCAGTTGGGGCAGTTATTTCAGGTTGGATTGGTTATATAATGGTAGATACGCATCATGACTTTTGGCATGGAGCTATTTTAATATTAGATAATCATAAAGCTTTAATTAATGCCCACCATGTTCCTATATTAGTTAAAGCATCTCCTATAATTGTTGCTTTATTAGGAATATTATTAGCTTGGCTGTTTTATATCAAAAGAACAAACCTTCCGCTAATCTTTTCAAGTAAGTTTTCATTTCTTTACAATATATCTAAAAATAAATTTTGGTTTGATGAGTTATATGAATTACTACTTTGTCACCCATTAAAAGTTATGGGTAACTTCTTATGGAATAAAGGTGATATTGGAGTTATAGATAAATTTGGACCAGATGGAATTACATATATATGTAAGAAATTTGCTTCTAAAATAAAATCTTTTCAGAGTGGATATGTTTATCATTATGCTTTTACAATGTTTTTCGGGTTAATAGCATTATTTAGTTGGCAGTTTTTAATATTTTTGGAATGGATATAAAGGATGACTAGTTGGCCAATTTTATCATTAATGATTTTTATTCCACTTTTTGGTGCATTTTTTATTAGTTTAATTGATGGAGAGGAACGAATAGTTATTAAGAATACAAAAATGGTGGCTATGTGGACCTCTATAGTAGTATTTATTTTGTCAATTTTTGTTTGGATAAATTTTCCTCGTTCTTCTGGTTTTCATTTTATAGAGGAAGTAACTTTATTTTCTTCTTTAGGTATTTCCTATAGATTAGGTATAGATGGTATATCTATGCTTTTTGTCGCTTTGTCTGCTTTCTTGATTCCTATTTGTATATTAGCTAGTTGGAAGTCTATTAAGTTTAGAGTCAAAGAATATATGATATTGTTCTTGTTATTAGAATCTTTGCTGATAGGTACCTTTTGTGCCTTAGACCTGTTATTATTTTATATATTTTTTGAAGCTCTTTTAATTCCAATGTTTCTCATTATAGGTATATGGGGAGGTCCTAGGCGAGTTTATGCAGCTTTTAAGTTTTTCTTATATACTTTAGCTGGATCGGTATTATTTTTAATAGCTATCATTGTTATGGGTTATAGTTCGGGAACATTTGATATAAGAGAGCTTTTAGAACATAATTTCCCTTATCAACTGCAATTGTTATTATGGCCGGCTTTATTTGCATCATTTGCAGTTAAAACTCCAATGTGGCCATTTCACACATGGTTACCAGATGCTCATGTTGAAGCCCCTACAGCGGGCTCTGTTATNNNNAAGAAGGTATTGATGGAGCAATAATTCAAATGTTAAGTCATGGTTTAGTTTCAGCTGCACTCTTTCTATGTATAGGTGTTTTATATGAAAGAATGCATACTAGAATGATTTCTGATTATGGTGGTGTAGTAAAAAATATGCCTAAATTTTCATTAGTTTTTATGGTTTTTATGCTTGCTTCAATAGGGGTACCAGGTACAAGTGGTTTTGTAGGAGAGTTGTTAGTTTTAATCGCTGCTTATAAAGTTAGCGGATATTTAGCATTTGCTACAGGATTAGGAATGATACTAGGAGCAGCTTATATGCTTTGGCTTTATAAAAGAGTTATATTTGGAGTTGCAGAGAACAAAAATGTAAAAAACCTTATTGATATAGATAAAAGAGAATACGTTATATTTGTTCCAATTATTATTGGTGTTTTTTGGCTTGGTATATATCCAGAAAGTTTTTCTATAGAATTTAGAGAATCTGTAGTTAATTTAGTGAACTCTATTAATAATAGAGTTCTTAATTAACAATATTTGTTGGAGAAGTAATTGAATTTATTGTCAAACATACTGGATATAAATCTAGTTTTTCCAGAAATATTTTTATCTCTTTGGTTACTTGTTTTTATACCATTAGGAGTATATTCAGGTGGAGATAAGGAAACTCGTCAGTCATATTTTACCATATTTTCTATAATTGGATTATTAGGAACATTATTAATTATTTTAATGGGAGATTACAAAGCAGCTAGAGGTTTTTATGATTTAATAGTAAATGATCGACTAGTAGTGTTTTTAAAATCATTGGTCATATTGGCGGGTGTAATAGTCTTGATAATTTCTGAAAAATATAGAACTTTGAAAAAACTCTACCTTTTTGAATATCCAGTATTAATACTTTTCTCTATTCTCGGAATGTTAGTTATGCTTTCTTCTAATGATTTTATTACTTTATATTTAGGCTTAGAGTTACAATCATTATCATTATATGTTTTAGCCGCTATAAAAAAAGATTCGCTAAAGTCATCTGAAGCGGGACTTAAATATTTTATATTAGGTGCTTTAGCATCTGGTTTCTTTTTGTTTGGAGTATCTTTGTTGTTTGGTATCACTGGAACAACTTCCTTTACAATACTAAGCAGTAATTTATTAAGCCCTGAAAATAATTCTCTTTTATTAATACTCTCAATTGTATTAATTTTATCTTCTATAGCTTTCAAGTTATCTATTGCTCCTTTTCATATGTGGACTCCTGATGTCTATGAAGGAGCTCCTACTTCTGTTACTGCATTTTTTGCTGTTGTTCCAAAAATTGCAGCAATAGGTGTATTAATGAGAATATTATATATAGCGCTAATAGATATTCATGATGTATGGAATCAATTAATATTAATTTTGGGGATATTATCAATATTTGTAGGAGCATTTGGTGCCTTACTTCAAATTAATATAAAGCGCCTTATGGCTTATAGTGCTATAAGTAATATTGGATATATATTCTTAGCTTTAAGCCTAGGAAGCCAACTAGGATTAGAGGCTTCATTAATATATATCACCGTTTATACAGTTTCTGCTTTAGGGAGTTTTGCTTTTATTCTTTCAATGGAAAAAGATAATATTATGTTAAATAATATTTCTAGTTTTGCAGGTTTATCTAAATCAAATCCTTTTTATGCAATATGTTTTAGTATAATCCTTTTATCTCTGGCTGGTTTACCCCCCCTTGCAGGTTTTATTGCTAAATTTTATATATTTAAAGCTGTCATTATGGCTGATTTTTTATGGATAGCTGTAATTGGAATAATGGGGAGTGTTATTTCAGCCTATTATTATTTAAATATAGTTAAGGTCATGTATTTAGATGAAGCTGAAGAATTATTTACAATTGAATCAAAAAAAAGTGTCAAATTTATTCTTTTTATAAGTGCGGTATTAATTTTCACATTTTTAATTTATGCAGATAGTTTGATTAATTTTCTTAGCTATATTAGTAAAGCAATTATTTTGTGAGCAAAGTAATAGAATTAGATTACGGATATAAAATTATAGAGTATGAAGAATTAGCTTCCACTATGATAACTTTAAAAGAGTTAGCAATTGCTGGTTGTGATATAAATACAGCAGTATGGGCAAAAAAGCAGAATAGCGGAAGAGGTAGACATGGAAGAGAATGGTCTTCTCCTAAGGGAAATTTATATGTTTCATTTTTGAGAAAAGCCGAAAATAAAAATTCAAAAAATATATTTGCACCTGTTTTTATTGCGGCTTTGGCTATAGCTAATTCTATAAAAGAGATATCAAATAATAAAGTAATACCTAGTATTAAATGGCCTAATGATATTTTAATAAATAAAGCTAAGGTAGCAGGAATCTTAATAGAGAGTTTAACTTTAAATAATAGTATTAAAATATTAAATATTGGTATAGGGATTAATATTGTTTCAAATCCAAACAATACATTATATCATGCTACTAATTTAAGAGATGTAGATATTCAAACCAATGCTGATGAGATGATAAGAATATTTTTTAAAAATTTAAAAATAATAGAAAAATTGTATATAAGAGAGGGTATAAAAGAAATATATAAAATGTGGGGTGTTTTAGGACATAAAATTGGAGACCCTATAAGCGTTAAAATAGGTGATAATAAGATTTTTGGTATTTTTAATGGATTAAATGATGAAGGAGGTTTGTTAATTTTAAATGAGGCAGGATGTGAACAAGTTATTATGGCAGGAGATGTATTTTTATTATGAGTAATAAAGTTTTTAATAAAACAATATTAGTAATAGATGTTGGTAATACTAATACGGTTTTTGCAATAGTAAATAATAAAGGAATTTATAATAAATGGAGAATGTCAACTAGTGCTAATAGAACTTCAGACGAATATGAAATACATATTAAATCTTTCTTATCAAATGTAAGTAATATATCTATTTCAGATGTTATAATTTCATCTGTGGTGCCTTCTGTAATTTATGAATTAAAAACGTTTGTCAAAAATACTTTTAATATTAATCCTAAAATAATTGGAGACACTATTATTCCTAAAATAAATATCTCAATTGATAGGCCGGATGAAGTTGGGGCTGATAGGTTGGTAAATAGTTTAGCTGCTCACAAAATTTATGGTGGACCAATTATAGTTGTAGATTTTGGCACAGCTACTACTTTTGATATAGTTAATAAAGAAGGTACATATATAGGTGGCATAATTTCTCCAGGAGTTCATTTGTCAATGGACGCTTTAGATAAAGCTACAGCAAGGTTACCAAGAATTGCCATTAATAAGCCGGATAAGATCATAGGTACTAATACAGTAACAGCAATGCAGTCAGGTATATTTTGGGGTTACATAAGCTTATTAGAAGGAATAATAGTTAGAATTAAAAAGGAAACTAAATCTGAAATGAAGGTAATTGCCACAGGAGGTTTATCAAAATTATTTAAAACTCACTCAGATGCTATAGATGATATAGATGAAGATCTTACATTAAAAGGTATTGCATTAACATGGGATATTAAATTAGATATTTTTATATAATGAATTTACCTAAACCAAAAAAAAATGAACTAATGTTCCTACCTTTAGGAGGGTCTGGTGAGATTGGTATGAATTTAAATTTATACGGTAATTCTGGTAAATGGCTTATTGTAGACTGTGGAGTTACTTTTGGTGATCCAATATATGGATCTGTTGAGATATCTATGCCAGATATCGTATCTATAGAAAATTCTACAGAAAGTATATGCGGTCTTCTTCTAACGCATGCTCATGAAGATCATATAGGTGCTGTTCATTATTTATGGCCTTATTTAAAATGTCCTGTTTATGCAACAGAGTTTGCAGCAGAAGTACTAATTAGAAAACTTAAAGAGGTTGGTTTAGAGGATGAAGTAGAGATTAATATTATTAGGATAGATTCTAAAATTAAAATTGGACCTTTCGATATAGAAATAATAAGTATGTCTCATTCTATAATTGAGCCTTCTTCTGCATTAATATCCACGTCAGCTGGTTCTGTTTTTCATACTGGTGATTGGAAAATAGACTTTAATCCTCAAATTGGTGAAGGAATAAATAAGAAGAGATTAGAAGAACTTGCTAAAGAAAATGTACTAGCCATGGTTTGTGATTCTACTAATGTGCTTGTAAATGGTACATCTGGCTCAGAAGAAGATGTAATAAAACCACTAACAAATATTATTAAAGAGTGTTCAGGTAGAGTATTTGTGTCAGCATTTGCATCTAATGTTACAAGGCTTAATACACTTGCTAAAATAGGATTGTCATTAGGAAAAAAAGTTGCATTGGTAGGACAATCTATGTGGAGAATGGTGGAAATTGCAAAAAAAAGTGGTTATTTATCTGATCTTCCAGCCTTTGTTTCAGAAAAAGATATTAAAAATGTAGAAAAAGATAATTTAATGATTATATGTACTGGTTCACAAGGGGAACCAAGAGGAGCGTTAAATAGAATAGCAAATGGTACTCACAGGGATGCTTCCATTAGTAATGGTGATTCCGTAATATTCTCATCAAGGGTTATTCCAGGCAATGAAGTTAGCATATCTGAAATGCAAAATAGACTCTCTGAATTAGGAGCTAATATAATTGAATCCTCAAAAGAAAATATGATTCATGTAAGTGGACACCCAGCAAGAGAAGAATTGTCTCAAATGTATTCATGGGTAAAACCAAAAACACTAATAGCTGTTCATGGCGAAACTAGGCATATAAATGCTCATGTAAAATATGCAAAAGAGCAGCAAATTAATTTTGCTATACCTGGAAGAAACGGATCTATAATACAATTATCACCTGGTGACCCACGCTTTATAGGTGAGGTAGAACATGGTAGGTTAATAGTAGATGGTAATGATTTGATTACTAGAAATTCAGAAGTGCTTAAAAAAAGACATAAAATGATGTTTAATGGCTCCGTATTTGTAGTCTTAAATGTTAGTGAAGACTTTAAACTTATCAATGATCCAATTATTATGACTGAAGGTCTAGCTGAAATTATTGAAGAAGATGATCCTGAGTATTTTATTAAAAGTTTTATAAAAGAGGATATTAAGCCCTATTATAAATCAAAAAAGTTTGATAAAAGTTATATCAAAGAAAGTATGACTAATTCTTTAAAAAGAATTATTAAAGCACAATATTTAAAAAGACCTGTAGTTAGGTTAGAATTAAATTTAATGAAATAGGTAACTAAATGTTAGGTAAATTAAATCATGTAGCGATTGCAGTTACGTCCGTTGACGCAGCAGCAAAACAATATAGAAATATATTAGGGGCAAAGGTCTCAAAACCTATAGATTTACCTTCACATGGAGTAAAGACAATTTTTGTAGAGCTAGATAATACTAAAATAGAGTTATTAGAACCTATAGGTGATAACTCTCCAATTAAGAATTTTTTAAAAAAAACTCCATCAGGTGGTATACATCACATATGCTATGAAGTTTCTAATATTACCGAAGCGTGTTTAAAACTAAAATCTGAAGGGGTAATAATATTAGGTTCTGGAGAGCCGACAATAGGAGCCCATGGAAAGCCAGTAATATTTATTCATCCTAAAAACTTTAATGGGACTCTAATAGAACTAGAAGAGGTTTAAATGGCATTATTTGAATGTTTTGTCATATATATTGTCATTTGGTGGGTTTTATTTTTTATTTCTTTGCCTTTAGGGGTAAAAAAATCTGAAAATTTACTTCCAGGTCATGATTCAGGAGCACCTGAAAAAACATATTTATGGAAAAAATTTATTATTGTTAGTTTAATAACTTTAATATTTACTTATATTGCAGTTTTAGTTCTGCAAGGTAATATATAGGCTTTTGCTAATTAAATTAAATTTTAAAATATATAGAGGTATTTATGAAACGAAGTAATTTATTTCTTCCAACCTTAAAAGAAAATCCTACTGAAGCTAAAATTACATCGCATAGATTAATGTTAAGATCAGGAATGGTAAGACAATCTTCATCAGGAATTTATAGCTGGTTGCCCATGGGTCTTAAAGTACTTAAAAATATAGAAAAAATTATTAGGTTAGAACAAGATTTGATTGCTCAAGAATTATTAATGCCTACTATTCAAGATTCAGAAATATGGAAAAAATCAGGAAGGTTTAATGATTATGGAAAAGAAATGCTTACATTTATAGATAGGCATGAGCACCAATTATTATATGGGCCAACTAATGAAGAGTTAATTACTGATATATTTTCAAAAAATATTATGAGTTACAAGAGTTTACCTCTATGTCTTTATCATATTCAGTGGAAATTTAGAGATGAGATAAGGCCAAGGTTTGGTGTAATGAGAGGACGAGAATTTTTGATGAAAGATGCATACTCTTTCGATATATCAAAAGAAGATGCAATTAAATGCTATAACAGAATGTTTCTTAGTTATCTAAGAATTTTTAATAAAATGGAGCTTAAGGCAATTCCTGTATCTGCAGATACAGGGCCAATTGGTGGTGATTTGAGTCATGAGTTTATTATATTAGCGGATACCGGTGAATCAGAAATTTATCTTGATAAGAATATACTTAAAGAAGAAATACCTAATATTAATTATAATGATTCAAAAGGTATTTCAAAATTAGTTGATACGCTAACTTCTTTTTATGCAGCGGCTGATGATAAATATGATGAAGAAGAATATATGAATATTGTAAATGAAAATAACAGACTAAAAACAAAGGGTATAGAGGTTGGACACTTATTTTATTTTGGGAGTAAATATTCAATTCCTCTAGAAGCAAAAGTTAATTCTAAAGAAGGTAAGGTTGTTCCTGTAGAAATGGGGTCTTATGGAATAGGTGTTTCAAGATTAGTTGGAGCAATTATAGATGCGCATCATGATGATAAAGGCATATGTTGGCCAGAGAGTGTTTCTCCATTTTTAATTGGAATAGTTAATTTAAGGCAAAATGATATAGAATGTTCTAATTTGTCAGATACAATTTATAATAACTTATTATCAAAGGACGTTTCGGTCTTATATGATGATAGAGATGAGGGAGCAGGAATAAAACTTGCAGAAATGGATCTAATTGGTGTTCCATGGCAGATTAGAATTGGGCCTAGAGGTATTAAAAATGGTAACTTTGAATTACTTCAAAGAAAAACTGGAGATATTACCGAAATAAAAGTTAAAGACATGGAAAAAACAATAAATAAATTATTATAAGGTAAAAATTTGCTATTTTCATATGAATTATGGATTGCCTATAGATATTTAAGGGCTAGAAGGGAAGACGGCTTTATTTCAATTGTTAGCTGGTTCTCATTAATTGGGATTTCTCTAGGTGTTGCTACTTTAATAATTGTCATGTCAGTGATGAATGGTTTTAGAGAAGAGCTTTTAAGCAGAATTATAGGGTTAAATGGCCACGCCACACTCTATATTAAGGAAAAGTCAGAAAATTTTAATGTTGAGAATATTGAAAAAATATTACTAGAATTTGATGAAGTTGTTGATATTGTTCCATTAGTAGAATCCACAGTTATGATTACTTTTAAAGGTAAGTCAAGAGGAGTAGTTGTAAGAGGTTTATCTATAAAAGATATAAAAGAAAACACTTTATTAGAACAAAGCATAAATAATATAACATTAAATAAGTTCAATGAACAAAATACTATAATTATTGGTGAGAGGTTAGCAGCATCTTTGCATTTAAAAATTGGTGATGATGTAACTATAATTAGTCCTTCAGGATTAAACACTCCTTTTGGAAACGCACCAATGGCTAAAAAATTTATTTTTGCAGGAACTTTTAATTTAGGCATGTATGAATACGATTCTTCTGTTTTATTTATGAAAATTAATAATTTAAGAGATTTTATGGGTTACAGAAAAAATCATATAGATAATATTGAGTTATTTTATAATAATCCTGAAGATTCTGATTTAACATCCTATAAAATAAGGGAAATTTTAGATAGTATTGATTTAAGTAATGTTGTTGTTCCTTGGACAAGTAGGCATGCTCAATTATTTAGTGCTTTAGAAGTAGAAAGAAATGTAATGTTTATTATATTAACGCTAATAATACTTGTGGCTGCTTTTAACATAATTTCATCTATGATTATGTTGGTAAGGGATAAAGAAAGCAGTATATCAATATTACGTACTATTGGAATTTCGGAAAACTCTATACTTAGAATATTTATTGTCGTCGGAGCTTCTATTGGTGTTATGGGTACTATTATTGGTTTTATTATAGGGTTACTTTTTACATTAAATATACAGAAAATTCAAAACTTACTTGAAAGCATTACGGGTTCTGACTTATTTGCGGCAGAAATATATTTTTTATCAAAATTGCCAGCTAAGATCGACTTTTATGAAGTTGGTCTTGTGGTTTTGTTTGCTTTAGTTTTATCTTTATTAGCTACTCTATATCCTGCCTGGAGAGCTTCTAGAGTAGATCCTATTAAGGTTCTTAGACATGCTTGATAAAAATAGTAATGTAATTTCTTTTAAAAATGTTTCACATTCATTTAAGCAAGGTAGTGCAACAATTAAAGTGCTTAAAAATATCAGTTTTGTATTACCTAGAAAATGTATTGCTGGTTTGATAGGAGCATCTGGCTCTGGTAAATCAACATTTTTACAATTAGCTGGGTTATTAGAATCGCCACAATCTGGTAAAGTTTTTATAAATAGTCATAACACAACAGCTTATAATAATTCTCAAAGAACTATTACTAGAAGAAATGCCATAGGTTTTGTATATCAAAAAATTTACTTATTGCCTGAATTTAATTCATTAGAAAATGTAGTTATACCTCAAAGAATTATTGGTTTGCCAAAAAAAACTGCTATTGAGAATGCAAAAGGTATTTTAAATGCTATGGGATTAATAAAAAGGATTAGCCATAGGCCAGCTAATTTATCTGGAGGGGAACAACAAAGGGTAGCCATAGCCAGGGCCTTAATTAATAAACCAGATTTAATATTAGCTGATGAACCTACTGGGAACCTTGATAATGCTTCTTCAGAATTAGTTTCAAATTTACTAATTGAAAATGTTCGGAGCTCTGGTGCTTCGGCATTGATTGCTACTCATAATCTTGAATTAGCAAAAAAATTTGATATTATATTTGAAATTAAAAACGGTAACATTAATTTAATTTAATTGCATTTATAATTTCAATATCAATGTTTTAAGTATATTCTATTTTCATGCTTATTGATCAAAAGTTTATACATACTAGGTGTAGGTCTTCATATTCCTTAGCTGAAGGTGCTATTAAAATTGATGATTTAATACAAT
>LWDU01036487.1_pt2 | contig 22749 bp, 10 predicted proteins | sample 727161 | NCBI WGS metagenome assembly LWDU01 (sample SAMN04566230, study PRJNA314399) | hydrothermal vent metagenome | isolation source: deep sea hydrothermal plume seawater | place: Mexico: Gulf of California, Guaymas Basin | collected 2004-07-11
GAAGACGTCGTTGAACAGCTTGTCATTGCCATTCTGGCGCGCGGCCATTGCCTGCTGGAAGGTGTACCGGGACTCGCCAAGACGCTCATGATTCGGACATTGGCCGACACCATGAACCTGGACTTTCAACGGATCCAGTTCACCCCGGACCTGATGCCTGCTGACATCACCGGCACCGACATCATTCAGGAGAACCGTGATACGGGCCATCGCGATCTGGTGTTCGAAAAGGGGCCAATCTTTACTCACATGCTGTTAGCGGATGAAATCAACAGAACTCCGCCGAAGACTCAGGCCGCGTTGCTGGAAGGCATGCAGGAACACGAAGTTACCGTCGGCGGCACGACCTATCGCCTGGACGAACCGTTCTTCGTGCTGGCGACTCAGAACCCAATCGAACAGGAAGGCACGTATCGTCTGCCGGAAGCTCAGCGAGACCGATTCCTGTTTAACGTCGTTGTCGACTATCCGAGTCGTGATCAGGAAGCCGACATCATTGATCGCACGACGTCGACGATGACCGCTACCGTTGAACCCGTGGTTTCCGGCAGGGACATCATCGAATTTCAGTCCACTGTTCGCCTTGTGCCTTTGCCTGATCACGTAAAGCACTTCGTGCTGGACCTTGTACGATCCGCCCGGCCAAACGACGAAGGTTCAGCGGCCTGGGTGAAAGAAATGGTCGATTGGGGTCCCGGTCCGCGAGCCTGCCAGCAAATCGTTCTGGCCGCCAAGGCACGAGCTATCATGCACGGCCGGTTTCATGTGACTCGGGACGACATCGAAGCTCTGGCCTATCCCGTTCTTCGGCATCGCATCGTTCCCACGTTTAACGCAGAAGCAGAAGGTGTCAGCGTTGATGATTTGATTACTCGCCTGCTTAACGAAATTCCAGCCGCGTCAAAACAACTGCTTTGAGAATGTCCAATGCCTGGTCGTTGGCGAACATCACCGCGACGTTCCCACCATTCTTCACGAGTGCGTCGTCAAGTCTTAATTTCGAGGTCGCCGAAGTCGCCAGACTTTGGACGACATAGAGAAAAACCTCCAAACTCTAGCGAGTTCGGCTACGGAACAAACCCCATTCTTAGACTTGACCACGCACTCGTCATTCAAATCATCCCTTTGCCCCGTTTCTATCCGCATGCCTCATGTTCATGACGTTTTAACGTCACACGACATCAGCAAATTTGTCAACCTGCAGGTCCTTGCCCGGCAGGAGGTGGAGGGGTTCTGTTCCGGCCTGCATCTTTCGCCGCACAAAGGTTTCAGCGTCGAATTCAAAGAGCACCGCCAATATGTTCCAGGCGATGACATTCGCGACATCGACTGGAAACTGTTCGGCAAAACGGACCGTCTGTTTATTCGAGAGTACGAAGAGGAAACCAATCTTCGCGGCACGATTTTGCTCGATTCAAGCGGATCGATGGGCTACCGGGGTTCACGCAGCCAGCTGAACAAGCACAATTTCGCCGTCCGAACGGCTGCCTGCCTGTCGTATCTGATGCTGCAACAACAGGACAGCGTAGGTCTGGTGAATTTCGATACGCAGGTGCGTAGCTACGTTCCGCCTCGAAGTCGCCCGAATCATCTTCAGAAAATCATCAACGAACTGGATGCGGCTACACCCGGCAACGAAACCGAACTTGGCGACGTCTTCCATGAAATGGTGACGAAGATTCAGCGCCGAGGCATGCTGGTTATCATCTCAGACCTTTTTGGAGACGTTGACCGGCTGCTGAAAGCGCTGGCTCATTTTCGACACGCCAACCACGAAATCATCATCTTTCAGATTTGGGATCCGGACGAACTGGATTTTCCGTTTCGCCAATGGACTCAGTTTTCGTCGCTGGAAAAAGCGAACAATCATCATCTGGTCGACCCGGCTCAGATTCGCCGGGCTTACCTGGAAAAGCTCCAGCAGTTTCAGGACGCCCTGAGCGACGGGTGTAGTCGCCATCGTATACACCTTGTTCCGATGACGACCGATCAGCCGTATGCCGACGCCTTGGCGGCTTATCTTGGATTGCGGAGGAAGTCACGATGAACTTCCTCAACTTCATGAATCAGCCACTGGCATGGGGAGCGTTGGCGTTTTCCATTCCATTGATTCTGCACATTCTCAATCGAAGTCGCTTTAGGCGCGTCGAGTGGGGAGCCATGCATTTGCTGGAATCAGTTGTCAAGGTCAACCACAAACGGTTTCGGCTGGAACAACTGCTGCTGTTGCTGGTGCGATGTGCCATTCCAGCCCTGCTGGCGTTCGCTCTTGCCAGGCCGGTTCTTACGGCAACTCAGACGCCGACCGGAGACACCCCGGTTTCACTCGTGATTCTGCTGGATACCAGCTACTCAATGGACGCCACCAAAGAAGGCATCTCTCATTTTGACAAGGCGATCGACGCGGCTTGTGCTGTTGTGGAGGCCACTCCACGAGGATCGGAAATTGCCGTTATTCAAACCGGTGGCGTGCCAACTCCGCTGTTTGACCAGCCGATCTTTGATTCAAAAGCCATCGTACGACGACTTCGCACTTTGCGGGCCGATTTCGGAGCCAGCGACATGCAGCAATCTCTCGACACCGGAATTGCGACGCTCGCCGGCATGACTCACGTACGACGAGAGCTCATGGTTATTAGTGACTTCCAGCCAGCCGACTGGCAGGGATCCAGCGCCGCCGATTCCATTCAGCAGCAGGTCGCAGCCATGTCAATCAAGCCGGAACTGACGCTGCTGCAAATGGGACAGGTTGTTACCGGAAACGTCTCCGTCGAATCGCTGGATTTTTCCAACCGGCCATTGGGAATCGGCCAGCAGCTTTCTGTACGAGCCAATCTGAGGAATCACGGCAACACGGCGAGTGAGAATGCTCGCGTGGTTTTTAAGATCGACGGCAAAGAAGAAGCCGTTGCTCAGGTAGCGCTGGCAGCAAACGCCGCAACTCAAACCCTGTTTCCGTGTGAGTTGACGACACCAGGTTCACACGTTCTTGAAGTGGAGGTTGTGGTCGATGATCCACTGAAGAAAGACAATCGATTTTCCGCCGCGGTGACCATTTGGGACCAGATTGACGTGCTGCTGGTCGATGGCGACCAGAGTTCTCAGCCGTTGAAGAGTGAAACCGATTTTCTGGCGGTCGCTCTGACGCCGTATACCTTTGGCCGCATGAAATTGTCAGACCTGGTGAAGACAAAGACGGTCAACTACAAAACGAACCTGAAAAAAGAATTCGAAGCGCAGCCGAAAGTCGTTGTTCTGGCCAATGTGCCGAAGCTGACGGATGCTCAGTGCAATGAACTGCGAGACTACGTGCAGGCTGGCGGAGCTGTTTTCATCTGTGCGGGCGGCAAGATCGACTCGAAGTGGTACAACAAGGAACTGTTTGCAAAAAGAGGCCTGCTGCCCGCCGAATTCGGCATGCCAAAAGGGAAGATCGACGAGAAGGGTCTGAGTTCTCGGATTGTCGCTCAGCACTTTGACCATCCCGCGCTGCAGTTCTTCAACGAACCGTCGAACGGCGACCTGTCGACGGCCGAGATTCGACAGTGGTACGAGTTGATTCCACCTGAGAGTCGTTCCATGATTTTGACGTCGATTTCTGCCGACGAACAGCCGCCGGCTGCCTCTTCCTCAGACGCTATCGTGATGGCACGACTCGATTCGGGGGATCCGTTGCTGGTTGAAAAAAAGCTGGGCGAAGGAATTGTCGTGCAAATGGCAACCGCCTGCGACGCGGACTGGTCGGATCTGCCCATGAGACCGGTTTATGTGCCGCTGATGCAGCAGATCGTTACCACCCTGGCAACGCAGTTGACTCCGCCACGAAACATTCAAACAGGACAGGCGGCCGTCGCTCTGTTTTCAGACGGCACGGTCACAGACACAGCTCAACCCACCTCGTCCGCTTCAGTGACCAACGCCAAAGATTCCATTTCGCTTTCTATGACTACTCCCACCGGTGCCCGACGAACCGTGAGTGCTTTTCGGCAGGGTAACCGGTTAATGGCACGTTACGACGGTACTCGCCGGCCGGGTGTTTACGGCATGAGCACTCCCGAAGGTCAGACTGTCCATTTTGTCGCGAGCACATCCCGGGATGAGTCAGATCTTTCGATGCTGGATGAAGCCCAATTGAATTCGCTGGCTGACAACATGGGAGCGCACGTGGTCGATTCGCCGACTCAGTACCTGGAACAGGATCGACTGCGTCGAAACGGCCGCGAAATCTGGCGCTACCTGCTGGCCGCATTGCTGGCGTTCATGTTTCTGGAACTGATTCTGCAGCAGCGTTTTTCGAGGGTCCGCACATGACAAGTCTACGGTTTGTCGGCGACCTTCCGCTGTGGCTGGGCTTATCCCTGGCGTTGCTGGTCGCGGTGATGGCCTGGCGATACTATCGTCGCGAAAGCTTCGATTTGCCGCAGCGACTACGATGGATGCTGCCTTCACTCAGGTCTCTGGCGTTTTTCCTGGGAATCATGGTGCTGACCGGACCAGTGCTGCACCATCGTCAGACGATCGGTGAACTTGGCCGAGTTAAGATTTACGTCGATGGTTCTCGCAGCATGGCTCTGCTGGATCGACATGTGTCGCCAGGGCGGAAGCTACTGATTGCAAAACAACAGGGCTGGATTGCAGACGGCCGTGTCAACTCAGAACTGCTCGACCAGGCAAGCGAACTTGCGGACGCGCGAGCGAAGACAATGACGGGGCTTCAGAAAGAAGGCCTCAGCGCCGCCGATGTGCTGTCTCTGCGAGACAAACTGCTTGCCATCGTCGAACCAGCAATTGCATCGTTCGACAACATGCCCATCGGCACGCGCACCAATGGAGAGGCAAACATCAATTCACCCGTGCAACCTGACCAGTTGATCGTCGATCTGAAAGCCATTGCCGCCACCGATGTACCGACCACCGCAGCAGCAGTGAATCAGCTCACAACCGCATGCTTAGCTGTTCAGTCGATAGAACAACAGCTTCTGGCAGCCTTCAACGCGGATGTGCAGCGACTGATTGATTCCGGAGACGAATCCATTCAAGCGGCTCTGGCGATATTCGACGAAACTCCTCGCTGGCGTCGAGCCGAACGCAGTCTCCTGGAAACCGAAGCGGCTTTGTTTGACGAACTCAGGCAACACCACAACGTGGAAGTGCTGGCACTTCACGATCATGAGGCCATTGAATTGCTGGACGGACTTGCCGCTGAAAAAACACCGGACCAGCTTTCGGCATCCCCCGAAGCATCAACCACAGATCTTACCAGCGGCATTACTGCAACTCAGAAGTCTGTCGCCACAAGCGAAAGCACCACACAGCAGGATTCGCCCCAGGAGGTTGTGAAGCCCAACACGGCCATTGTTTTGCTGACCGATGGACAGCACAATTCCGGTCCTTCGCCCATTCAGACCGCTCGCGTTCTGGGCGGCCAGGGGATTTCATTTTTCCCGGTGTCGCTGGGAGCCAGGTCTCGAACATCCGCAAATGGTGTTTAAGAAAGACCGCGTTCGAGGCACGATGATTGTTCGCGACCTGATGCCCGCCGGACAGCCGATGCTTGCCCGCATCGAACACCAGGGCGAAGTCATCTGGCAGGAACAACTGCTCACCCAAAACACGGGAGAACGCCGCATAGATTTCGAGTTCGGCATCGAGAAGATCGTTGAACAAATCGGCAGTCAGTTTGCATCGAAAGTGACTCGCCACGCGGTTGCACTGAATATGACTGCTTCCGTCAGCCCGTTGCAGAACGAGGCAGAAACGGAAAACAACCAACAGCCTTTGAGGTTCGCGGCAGTCACGCAGAATCACCGAATGCTGATTCTTGACGGACGTTCTCGCTGGGAAACTCGATATCTGCGCAACGCATTCGAACGGGATTCACAATGGGATGTGACTGTTGTCATCGCCGGCCCCGGAACGGATGATGAAACTTTGCCGCGAGGCGAGAAAGATGCGTTCCCGGAAACGCGTGAACAACTCTTCGGTTACGACATCATTATCTACGGTGAAGTCGTCACAGAGTTACTCGCTGAACACGAATACAAGTGGATCCGGGAATTCGTGGAAACACGAGGCGGAGGTATCGTGTTCCTGGACGGTCAGCGAGGCCGCATGAAAAACTTCACCGAACAGAATCTCGCACGGTTGCTGCCGGTCGAATGGCAGGCCTCCGGGTTCTCGTCGGAACCGACAAAACTGCAATTGACCGAAAAAGGCAGTCGGTTGCCGGCGTTGACCTTTGAAGCGGAACAGACGGCAAACGAACGATTCTGGAACGAACTACCGCCGCCTCATACGCTGAACGCGGTCACGGCCGTGCCTGACGCAGAAGTTCTGGTGGAAGCGATGGTTGACGGCGCAGCTGCCCCCGTCATGGTGACTCGCAATTATGGTTCGGGCCGGATTCTGTACCTGGCATCGGATGAAACATGGCGTTGGCGTTACAAGGCGGCGGACACTTATCATCAGCGAATCTGGAATCAGATTGCCAGGTACGTGATGCCTCGACCATTCGCGACCAGCGACGAATTTCTGGCAATCGACACGGGGCCTGTCAGTTATCAAAACGGAGACACGGCCAACATCCGGATTCAACTAAAGGGACTGGACGGCAAACCTGCTGTTGGTTCCACCGTGGATGCACTGGTCTGGAAAAACGAGCGGATCGTCTCCACGGTCAGCCTTAGCGCAGATCCGGATGTCCCCGGCATGTATCGAGGCAATTCCGGAACGCTTGGTGAAGGCGAATACGAAGTCTCCATTCGAGCGTCCGGGTTTAGTCAGGAAGCATTGAAGGCTCGAGGCAACTTTGTCGTGCTGCCACCCGAATCAAACGAACTCGAACAGACGGCATGTAACGAAGAATTATTGAAACAGATGGCTGCCGAATCGGGTGGTGTCTATCTGCGGGAAGAGCAACTGGGACGCCTGGCCAAACTTCTCAGCCCGCTCAGCAGTGGACGAGTCGTTGAGTCAGACACTCTGCTTTGGCAGAGCTACTGGTGGTTCGCCGCAATGATTGTTTTGTTGACGATGGAATGGTTCCTGCGCAAACGCGCCGGCTTGTTGTAAACGTCAGAATATCAGGCAGTCGATCTGTTGGAGTTCATGCTCTGGCGTGTGATTCATGGCACGCTGCAGCCGGTACTCCAACAACACATCTGGATTCAGGAATCGGTCATGAGCACCACTACTCTCGATCCAACAGTTGTCAGGAAGCTAACGCAGTTTGGTCGTCGCCGATTTCGAATGATTGCAGTTCGAGGTCTTTGTGCAGCGACCGCTACGTTCCTGACGTGCATGGCGTTCGTGGCGTTTCTGGACTGGGGATGGATCCTGAGCGACAACATTCGCTGGGGACTGAGCGGTGCAGCCTATTTTCTGACGGCAGCCGTGGCGTGGTGGGTATCCGGTCGAAAAATCGTACACGCTCCTGCACAGGAAGAAATCGCGTCGCAGGTCGAAGACGCCGAGCCGGAACTACGTGAAAATCTACTGTCCGCCGTCGAACTGGCAACCGACAACCCGGACACCGTCACAGACTCACCCGTCTTCCGCGGTCTTTTGCAGGGGCAAGTCTCCCGGCAAATGGCGCAGGTGCGCGTCGGCAAACTTCTGCCGTTGAAACTCATGGCGCGGTGGGTCGCGACAGCCCTTGTCGTTGTTGCTGTCATCGCAGTATTGTTGTTGAACGGTGGACCACGGTTTCACAGCCTGGCAGTCCGGGCGGTGATGCCGATGGCCAATATTGACCGAGTGTCGCGAATTCAAGTTGAGATTCTGCAACCGACTCCCAACTCATTGATGATCGCGAAAGACGAAACGGTAGCCATTGTTGTAGCCACTTCGGGGGGGGATGTTGACGAAGCCGTTCTGGAAACATTCGTTCCGGGAAAACCGTCGCAGCGGCAGACGATGCGCATCCGTACGGACAACGAATTCGCGGCAAACATTCACGTCGCTGAAGACGTGGTTGAATACAGGATTCTGGCGGGTGATGCCGTCACGAAACGCCATCGAATTGACGGGGAAAATCGTCCGCGAGTGGTCGCGTTCCACAAGACTTATCAATACCCAAAATACTCGGGTTTCCAGAACAGAACAATTACAGAAGACCACGGCGATGTGGTTGTTCTGGCAGGCACGCAGGCTCAGATTCAGCTGGATCTTGACCAGGAAGTCAGCGAGGCGGAATTACGCATCGATGCTGTTCTGTCGGACGAGGTCACGACAATTCCGTTGACCATGGATCCCGAAGGGAAATGGTCTGCCGCTGTTCCCGTCGAAGAGGCCGCAATCTACAAGGTGCATTTGGTTTCGAAAAAGACCGGTTTCGATAACGTATTCAGCCCGCGATATGAAATTCGGCCGGTTCCCGATTTGATTCCTCGAGTCGGTTTTGTCGATCAGCAGGAAACCAATCTGTTGCTTCCGCCGAACGATATTCTGGCCCTCAGAGGAATGGCTGAAGACGACCTTCCGCCACAGTCGCTGGCGCAGGAAATCTCCATCAACGGGCGCGACTGGGTTTCCATGCCACTGGAACTGGAGCAGACACCTGATCCTTCGACCGCCCCAAAGCAGACATCAGGCCCGGAGGGGGCACACCGAATCACGGCCGCCTGGAGCTGGGATCTGCTGGAGCTGAAACTCAGGACGGGTGATCAGGTAACAACCCGGCTGGTTGCAACGGACCTGAAGGGGAATCGAGGCGAATCCGTGCCACTGAGAATCGTTGTTTCGGCGCCGGATTTCGATCCGGAACGACACGCGGTTATGGAGCAGAAAGCGGACCTGGTTCGAGTGCTTGACCGTTTTGCCAAATTTGCTGAGGAACACAAAACGTCGGCTTTGGAAATCGTGACACGAATTCGTGACGATCTGAAGGCCGGCGCTCAGCTATCGGAACAGGAACTTGCCTTCACTGGCACGAGCCTGCTTGAACTGACCGTGAAATCTCAACAGGCCGCCGCACAGGCACTTGAACAAGTTCAGGACGTCATCAGAAAAATGCCTGCAGGTGTCGACGCCTATGAACTGGAGCTGGCGGGGCGCGTGATTTCACGAGTTCTGCACGATCACACGAATCGACCACGTCATGCGGTGGCCGCATTTCAAAGCGCCGCAGACAGCACAAACTGAAAGAAGGATTTGAACGATCCGGAGACGATGCGAAAAACCTGGCGTTCCACTATCGAAATCTGGTTGCGCAGAACATCTTCAGCGCATTGGCATGGGACTTCGATGCCATGATGGAACAACAACGTCTGATTGCGAATAGTCCCACGCAGACTTTTGCTCGGCTTAAGCGACAGGAAACCGTTGTTCTGAATCAACTGCGTGTCGTTGCACGATTCACCGCAAAATTCCAGCACAGCGTGCCCGATCATCTTCAGAAACACATGACGCTACTTATTGATTGGACAGGTCGCTGGCACGACAACCTCGAACAATCCATGGAGTCTGAGGACAAACTGCCTCAACTGCAGCGGCATGTCAAAGATTTGCTGCGTGAATTCGGCGACCGTCAGCGGTACGACGTCATCGACGGAGGCATGGCAACTCGGCTGGTGCAGGCACGGCACGATCTCGATCAGCGATCAGGTAGCCTGACGGAACCGCTGTCTCTCATGTCGACTGCCATGCATCAGGAAACACGCAGAATGGTCGAAGCCGGCCAGGCGGAGGATTCAACCAAGGCAGAAGAATTAAGAAGCCAGGCCGCTGTGTTTGCCGCAGAAGTCGACCTGAAGATTGCACCTTGCTTGCGGCAGTTTCGCGATCGAAAAGCGTTGACTCAGAATCGTGTCGACAGCGATACACAGTTTGCAGGTGATTCCGGGCTCGTGCAGCGAGCGATCACTTCGCTGCAGAGCCAGTACCGTCAGGGAGATCCACAGGAATCGATTGTGCCAACGGCGTTCAACGAGATCGCACCGGCCTGGAGAGTGCTCGAAGCGGGGCACGATGTTGTCAACATACAGAAGATTCTCAAGAACCTGATTCAGAAGGAACGCTGGCAATCACAGACTCTGGCCGCGAAGACTCAGCACCCTTCTCAGTGGGATGCGGTTAGCAAAGGGCTGGAATCTGCCGTTCAGAAACTGCGCCAGGCGGGAGTCGGAAACGAAATCATCGGGAGGCTCGACCAGATTCGCCGGTCGCCAGCCACCAGTGAAGCAGCACGCAGAATCACACAACGTCGCGGGCAGCGAGACAAACTCGTTTCTGCAGTGACGGATCTCGTCGATCTCAAGGATCAACTCCAGTTGGCTTTCGGCGAACTTCAACCCGTCATGGCTGCGGCCCGAGCAGTGATCGCAAAATATGCTCCCACAATTCCGGAAATGTCCAGACAGATTGCACAGCAGGTACGAGATCTGGAAGAACAGACTGCCGATGTGGCGGACGCAGTTGAAGCCGACCCATCGGAAGCACAGAAAACCGAGCCAGATACGGATCAGCAGCTGGCTGACCTGCAGCACGAACAGGAACGTATTAACGAACAAATTGACGACCTGTTCGAGGCCCTGGTCGAAGACGCCAACCAGCAAAACGTGATGGAAGATGAAGGTCGCGAACGTGCTCGCGATGCGGACGACAGCATTGCCCTGATTCAGGAACCGGCGGAACAAATGAATCAGCAGATGAAGGAAGCTCAGGAAGCCAACAGCCCCGACCAACAAGCTCAGGAATTGGCCGAAGCGGCCGAGCAACAGGAACGAACGGCTCAGGCGCTGGACACGGTCGCTCAGCATTTTGAACGGCTGAAAAACGGTGAAGACGTCGCCGAAACGCGAGCCGAGCTTCGCCGGCAGGAACGCGACATGGGGATCGCGCGTGAAATGGATCAGCAATTCGAAGAAGTCGAACGCCTGGCTCAGATAACAGTTTCCACCAACGAAGACCTGATGCAGCAACTGGAAAAAGAACTGCAAAACAATCCGGCCATGCGTGAAGCCTTGTCCGAGATTGCTCAGAACACCGTCGAAGAAGCTCGAAATTCGCTGGAAGATGCGGCCCGACAGGAAGACGAAATCCAGACAGCCAACGAACGTTCGGACAACGAGTTTCAGCAGAAGAAGAAAGAGCTGGTAGAAGATCTGCGAGAACTCGGAAAAGACGCCTCCGCCCTTGCCAGTCGCATGGTCGCTCAGGCCAATTCCGCAGCCTCGCAGGCAAAGACCCCCGAAGCTCAGAAGAATTTCCAGCAGACTCAGGCAAAGCTAAACGAAGCCGCCAAGGCCACCAACAACAGCAACGAGAATCAACAACTGGCCGAACTCGCGGAGAACCTGCAGAAGGCTCAACAGGCAATTCAGGAAGCAACCGAAAATCTTGCAGAAGGGAAACAGCAATCGGAAGCAGCCAGGAGCGAAGAAATCCATCCCGACGACAAAAATCGACAGAACGCGAAGAAGAACCTCGAGACTCAGCGCAAAAAATTTACCGACCAGTTGAAGAAAGAAGCCGACGCGGAAGTTCGACGCCGCGATCAGGAAGAAAAACGAGCAGCCACCAACGTTCGCAATGCTGAAAACAATTTGAAGAATTTCGACAAACAGCTTCAACAGGCCACGCAACGAGCCAAACAAAAACCAGAGGATAAGAATCTGAAAAACAGGGTTGATCAGGCGGAATCCCGAAAGCAACAGGCACAGCAGAAAGTCGACGCAGCAAAGGAGCAGCAAAAACTGGCTCAGCAAACAGAAAATGAAACCCGTGAAGAACGCAACCAACTGAATTCGTTTCCACAGCAGCCGCTTGATGATAAGAACCCTGCAGCGCAGCTGGCCGAGTCAATGGCAAATGAAGCTCAGAAGCAGGCCGAGCAACTCAAAAAGGACGTCGAGGAAATAGTCCGGAATGCCGACTTCAGAAAGGAACTGACGCCGTCAAAACAACAGCTCGCAACAGCGTCACAGAATCAGCAACGCGTGAATGAGAATGTCCAGGAAACCAGCGACGATCTGGCTCGAGCGGCTCGTCACGAACGACGGCTGGGCAAAGAATTGGCGTCCGATGCATTGCAGGAGGCATCGGACAATGTCCAGGACGTCGCTGAAAACGAAGCGACTGATGCGAAACAGCAACTGGATGCCGCGGAAGCTGCTGCTCCGGATCCTCAACAGGACGGCGAAGCACCAGCGAAAAACGACAATCAGCCGGCGTTGGCAGCAAACGCAGCCGTGGAAGAATCCGAACAGGCAATCGCACAACAGGCGAACGACCTGACGCCGATCGTGGAAGCAGCCGCAGCCACCGCCGCCGCAGCTCAGGAAGCCGCTCAGCAGCCGTCCGAGCCCGCAGCAACTTCACAGCCAGGACAGCAACCGCCAAACGGTGACGCACCGACGCAAAACGGTCAACAACCGCCGCCGGGCGGACAACCCGGGACTCCACAACCAGGCACACCAGATCCGTCGAGCCAACAGCCTGCAACTCCTCAGCAAGGATTACCTGACGCCGGTGTGCCTGAACAGGGTACGCCATCCGCAACACCTCAACCCTTTACCCCGGAAGAGATTGTCGAAGGACGACAGCTTGCTCAGGCACTTGACGAACTGGACCGAATGCAGGCCCAGGCAAGTGCACTGGCTCAATCTCAACAAGGTCAGCCAACTCCCGAAAGCCAGCAATCGTCGCAACAAACACCGCAAAGTCTTGCTGAGGCCGCGCAGGCTCAGGCCGCTCAAATGGCACAGGCTCGTTCGCAGGCTCAACAGGAATCCGCCCTGGCCCAGGAATCCAACGCCTTCAACCCGGAAGCCATCCCACAGCTCGACGGCACAACCGGCGAGTTCTTCATTGTCGAAGTCGATCGATCTGAAAACAGTAATTGGGGAAAACTTAGAAGCAGAGAGGTCGAAGACGTGACCAAGGGGCGCCGTGAAGCCGTCTCAGAAGAATACCGAAAAAGTGTCGAAGCCTACTTCAAAGTTCTCGCCGAAAGGGCCCGGCGCAAATAGGCGAAGACGCGTTGCTTTCCTTAGCCCCGGGTGGTCGGTCCGGGGAACACCAATCGTTTATTCCAAAGCCCCGAAGTGGCGACACAATCATGCATCGCTCTGCCAATCAATATTGCAATCCGCTATTCGTCATCATTGCGATATGCACTTCCGCTTTCGCCCAGGAACCTGCAAAGCTCTCGCCATTTCAAAAGGACGAGGTCGACACCGCCGTCGACAGGGCCATTGCCTTCCTTACCAAACAACAAAAAGACAACGGAGCCATCCACGACAAGAGCCACGACACAACCATGACATCGCTGGCAATTATGGCAATGGCGAGTGTTGGGATTCAGCCGGCAGACCCCGGGCCAAACGGTCAGGCCATGAATCGAGCTCTGGATTTCGTTCTTCAGGACGATCGACAGGATGCCAAAGGATACTACGGTGGCAAGGATGGATCCCGCATGTATGGGCACGGCATCACGACACTTATGCTCACCGAAATGCTCGGCATGGGCACCAGTGATGCACAAGATAAGCTTCTTCACGAACGGTGCCAGAAAGCCATCGACCTGATTCTCAGTGCTCAGAAGGAGAAAAAGTCGGTGAACGCTCAGGGAGGCTGGCGATATACGCCAAACGCAAGAGACGCGGACCTCTCGGCATCGGTGTGGCAACTTATGGCGTTGCGATCGGCTAAGAACGACGGATTGCAGGTTCCGTCCTCGGCCATCAGAGACGCGGTGGAGTATCTGAAGCGTTCCTATTCCGCTCCACTGGACCGAGACGGAATTCCAGCAACGGACAAACCCGGCGGATTTTGCTACGAACCCGGTCGCCGCAGCCCATCCTTCACAATGACTGCGGCGGGACTTCTGGCGATGCAGGTCTGCGGGGAATACGAATCACCACTTGTCGCAGGAGCCGCCGACTGGCTGACGACACGTCCTCCAAAATGGAAGGAACGTTTTTGTCTGTATGGCACATATTACTACGCACAGGGCATGTATCAGAGAGGTGGCGATCATGCACAGACAGCTCGAAATCTGGTGCAGGAAATGCTTCTGAAAAACCAGGCCGGTGACGGATCCTGGCTGGCTCACGGTGGCGAAGAAAAGAACATTGGCAAAGTTTACAGCACGTCGATGTCTGTTCTGAGTCTCTCAGTCAAATACCACTACCTGCCGATTTACCAAAGATAACGGCATACAAGTCTTGCGAGACATCGGCGCAGACCTCTTTCCGACAATCGAAGCACACGGCACGGCAACTCAGTGTTTCCCTCTGGGATGTGAGCCGCAAGGCGTTAGCCGCGGGTTCGTTCGGAAAAAACCGGCGGCTAGCGCCTTGCCGCTCACACTGAGAGCTACCTCACTTCAATAACTGAGTCGCCGTGAAGCACGCGGTAACAGTACTTTCGTTCACTGCTGCGTTCATCTAACATGAAGTCTCTGGGATTGAATGACTGCCCCGATGTGAAAAGGTGATTTTGTGCGCTGTATCTGGTGCTGTGTTCTGCTGGTCATGCCGGCAACCATGACTACTGCGGCTGCGGCCGACACGTCCGCGTCCGAAAAACCGCCGTCCGGGGCCGATCATTCGGAACGGGTTAAGGCCGGAACCGCACTGTTCAGGAAGTCGGTCCGGCAGATTCTGGTGGATCGCTGCCTCAGTTGTCACGGCGGTGATTCTCTGGAAGGAGAGTTCAACCTGGCAACGCGTGAGGCACTGCTGAAGGGCGGTGAAAAAGGCCCGGCGATTATTCCCGGGAAGGCCGGCGAAAGTCGTCTGTATCGGATGATCACTCATGCCGAAAAACCGCCCATGCCGTACGACGAAGAAAAAATGGCTGATGACGAAATCGCAGCGATCGCAAAATGGATTGATCTCGAAGCTCCTTACGACAAGCCACTGGTAGAAGGGGGCGTCGAACTGAAGGACTGGACGGAGCGTACGATTGAAAATGACGCCAAAGACTTTTGGGCGTTTCGCCCGTTGAATTCGGCGCAAGCACCGGAATTCGACCATGATGACTGGTCTCAGACTGACATTGACCGATTCGTACTGCGCGCATTGCAGAACAAGGCGATCAAGCCGAATGACGTGGCCGACCGCCGAGTGTTGATTCGCCGTACTTATTTCGGCGTGATCGGTATGCCACCGGAGCCAGCAGACCTGCAACGTCTGATGAGCGACCAGTCGCCGGACTGGTACGAGCACATGATCGACGAATTACTCGACAGTCGCCACTTCGGAGAACGCTGGGCACGTCACTGGCTGGACGTCGCACGTTTTGCAGAAAGTCACGGATTCGAGCAGGACTATAACCGTGACTTCGCCTATCACTATCGCGACTTTGTCATCAAGGCATTCAATATGGACATGCCTTACGATCAGTTCGTCAAATGGCAGTTAGCCGGAGACGAAATCGCGCCGGACGACCCGCTGGCTTTGATGGCCACCGGATTTCTTGGTGCCGGCGTATTTCCGACTCAGCTGACGGAAAACGAATTTGAACCAGCTCGCTACGACGAACTGGACGACATGGTGTCCACGATGGGCACAGCGATGCTGGGCCTGACCATTGGGTGCGCTCGCTGCCACGACCACAAATACGATCCGATTCCCGCTGCCGATTACTACCGGATCGTGTCAACGTTTGGCCAGACAATCCGCAGCAACATCGAAGTAGAGCTCAATTCAGCAGAAACAAAACAGGCGATCGCGAAGTGGGAGACGGACCATAAACCGATCGCCGATCAGCTGCGCGAATTTGAAGAACGAGAACTCGGCAGCAGATTCGATGCGTGGGTTGCGTCGGACGCCCTTGATGAACTGACGTCGTCGCAGAACCCGGAGTGGCTGGTCCTGCATGTTGCCAACGCAAAATCCGGAATCTATTCTGGCGACCGGGACGAATCCCGACTTCGATTCGTATACTTTTACCGCCGACACATACCTTCGTGACATTCGTTCGCTTCGGCTGGAAGCGCTGGCGCACGAGTCGATGGTCAAAGGAGGCCCGGGCCGCGCTTCGAACGGCAACATGGGACTCGGCACGATCACCGTCACTGCCGAACCGCTTTCCGGTGAATCAAAACCTATTGCGGTTAAACTGACAAACCCTCGAGCCACGTTCGAGCAGAACAACGGAAATCTCTCCATTGCTGCATCGATCGACAGTTCGAAGAACACCGGCTGGGCAGTCGATCCTCAGTTTGGAAAGGATCACGCCGCAGCATTCGATTTTGCCGAACCTGTCGAGTTCGCTGGCGGTACTCGACTGATCGTGACTCTGAGCTTCAACGTAAACAACAAACACAACATCGGCCGAGCACGACTTTCAATCAGCAACAAGGCCAATTCGCCGGCGCTGGATGCTGAATCTCAACCGCAGGCCGTGGCCGAACTTCTGGATCTGATCGCGTCGGGAGAGATACCGAAAAATGGTCCGCGTCGTGTACAGCTTATGTCATGGTATCGTACGCGCGATCCGGAATGGCAGAAGCTGTCAGCCGCCGTCGCGGAACACAATCAGTTGAAGCCAAAACCGAATCTGGCAACGGTGATGGTGTCGAGCGAAGGCGTCAAACCGATCAAGCACAATGCGGACGGTCGCGGGTTCCCCCATTTCTACAAGGAAACTTTTTTTCTGAAACGAGGCGACTCGACGCAGAAACTCCGCACTGCCAATCCAGGTTTTCTGCAGGTACTGACGTCTGCCGACGACATCGATCAACGCTGGAATGTCGCTCCGCCCGACGGCTGGCACACGTCGTATCGACGCCGAGCACTTGCCAACTGGATGACTGACGCCGATGGAGGCGCCGGTCATCTATTGGCGCGAGTGATTGTCAATCGGCTGTGGCAGCATCACATGGGCCGAGGCATCGTCTCAACACCAAACGACTTTGGGAAACAGGGAGAATTGCCGTCGCATCCGGAACTGCTGGACTGGCTGGCTCAACAACTGATCGATGCCAACTGGCGTCTGAAACCGATTCACAGACTGATCCTGACAAGCTCAGCGTATCAACAGAGTTCCGCCTACGATGACAGGCGATCAACGATTGACCCGGAAAACCGGTGGCTCTGGCGGCGCGAGCCACGTCGACTTGAGGCGGAGGTGATCCGCGATGCGATGCTGGCCGTCAGCAATCAACTGGACCGCACACAGTTTGGTCCTGGAACACTGGACCCGTCACAGAAACGACGCAGCATCTACTTCATGGTCAAACGCAGCCAGCTGATTCCGATGATGCAGGTGTTCGATTCGCCGGAACCACTTGCCAGCGTCGGAAATCGGCCCAGCACCACGATTGCCTCGCAGGCTCTCATGTTCATGAATAGTCCACAAGTGCGCGAGTACGCCGGTGGCCTGGCCGCGCGAATCCGGAGCGCGGGACAAAGTGACATTGTCGATCAGGCCTATCTGTCCGGCATTTCGCGAAAACCCACCCATGTCGAACGGGCTTCGGCGGAAGCGTTTCTGAAGACCCAATCAACGTCGTATCAATCAGACGGAAGATCCGTCGACGATTCCGATCGCCTGGCCCTGACAGATTTGTGCCAAACCGTTTTCAGTCTGAACGAGTTTGTCTTCGTGGATTGATCATAAGGTATCCCAAAATGCTGCAACACAGTTGGCTTCATCGCCGCGATCTCCTGCGCAGAGCCGGATCCGGTGCCGGTCTGCTCGGTCTGACGACTCTGCTGCAGAGCGAAGGCCTTCTGCGGCCTGCAGGCGCGGCCGACGCTTCGAATCCACTCGCCCCCAAAGACGGACATTTCGATGGCCGCGTGAAACGCGTGATCTGGCTGTTCATCAATGGTGGACCGAGTCACGTCGACACCTGGGACTACAAACCGGAACTCGAAAAGAGCGACGGAAAAGAACTGGAAGGCTTTGATCGGTTCACCGGTTTCTTCGCCAACTCCGTCGGACCGTTGATGAAATCACCGTTCAAATTCCAGCAGCACGGTGAATGCGGGAAATGGGTGTCAGAGATTTTTCCCAACCTGTCTCAACACGTCGACAAGATGGCGTTCATACACTCCGGCCATACGGAATCCAATAACCATAGCCCCGCTCTGTTCATGATGAATACCGGAGTGCCACGAATGGGCAATCCGTGCGTCGGTTCGTGGGTGACGTACGGCCTGGGCAGCGAAAGCCGGAATCTGCCGGCGTTTGTCGTGATGTCCGATCCCAAGGGACGCGGTCTGCCGAAGGGTTATTCACTGAACTGGGGAGCCGGATTTCTTCCGAGCGTGTACCAGGGCACGTGGCTCAAACCGCAGGGGGATCCGATTGACAATTTGAAACCACCCGCCGACCTGAACAAGTCACGCCAGAGAGCACAGCTGGACCTGCTGGCCAGTCTGAATCGACAGCACCTGCAGCAACATGCGGCCGAACGCGACCTGGCGGCGCGGGTGGAGAGTTTTGAACTTGCCTATCGCATGCAGGTGGCGGCTCCGGAAGCACTGGACGTGACTCGTGAACCCGATCACATTCAGCAGCAGTACGGCATCGGCGACGAAAAATGCGACCACTTCGCGAAACAATGCCTGATTGCACGGCGGATGGTGGAACGCGGTGTGCGGTTCGTGCAGATCTATTCCGGCGGGATGGAGAACCAGCGCAGCTGGGACGGACATAACGACATCGCGGGCAACCACAGGGGGTTTGCCGGTGAAACGGACAAGCCGATTGCCGGACTGCTGGCGGACCTTGATCAGCGCGGACTGCTGAACGACACACTGGTGGTGTGGGGTGGCGAATTCGGGCGTCTGCCAGTCGCACAAAAGGCGGCCAAACCCGGTCGCGACCACAACCCTCACGCGTTCACGTACTGGATGGCAGGAGGAGGAATCAAGGGAGGCACGTCCTACGGTGCGACAGACGAAGTGGGACACAAAGCCGTCGACGACCGTGTGAGCGTAAACGACCTGCACGCCACGATCCTGCACCTGCTGGGGGTCAACCATGAACAATTGACGTACCGTCACAACGGCCGGGACTACCGATTAACGGACCTCGCCGGAAATGTGATTGAAAAGATTCTGGCGTGACAGCAGGTAAGTCACGGTATCTTTAACGGCTCGCCATAGGACAGGTGTCTTTCCGGGGGCGACGTGCTAAACTCCGGATTGGGCAGCGCCGTGCTGCCCTCCAGCTCGCTTGCGCAGGTCCTGCATCACCGGGAAGATCTATTCGCTCATGTCAGACGTCCCCCCTCCTCCTGACGACCCCTCGCCCGATCAGCCGCAAAGCCAGGAAGTGCGTCACAGCCATGTGGGAGCACTGGTTCCGGCTCATGTTGCACGAGGTATCTTCAGTACGGGGGCAGTTGTGCTGCAGGGCCAGCATGAATTCATCGTTGACTTTCTGCTCCGCATGCAGCAGCCGCAGCAGGTGGCCGCCCGCATCGTACTTCCTCCGGCCGTTGTGGCTCAGTTCATTCAGGCATTGCAGGAGAATCTGAAGAAGCACGAAGATCGATTTGGGCAAATCCTCCTGCCAACGCCCCCGGTGCCGTCCCCGGATGCTCCCAAACAGTCAGCGCAGGATCTTTATGACCAGTTGAAGCTGGGCGAAGATACCATGTCTGGTGTCTACGCCAACGCCGTGATGATCGGCCACACGGCATCGGAATTCTCACTGGATTTCATCACGACGTTTTTTCCGAAATCTGCAGTTTCCAGTCGAGTTTTCGTGGCTGCCCCCAATGCGAAGCGGCTGCTCGATTCGCTGAAGCATTCCTTTCAGCAGTTTCAGAACCGTCCCAAGAACACACCGCCCGGTTCTCCACCACAGCCACCTCCACCAGAGGCTCCGCCGGAGGAACCGTACGGTTATCATCCGGAAAACAATTGAACGCAGGTTAATTGTTCACTCTTTCGGAACAGCATGGCTCTGACAGAGACGTCCTGGTCACCGGCATCGGCATGATCACGCCGCTGGGGATGGACCGGGAAACGTCCTGGCAGCGACTGCTGGCTGGCGACCTTGCCGCACGAGAGCTCACGGCGGCGGATATCGATTGTTGCTCGCAACTTGCGAATCTGCTGAAGCGCACACCAGGTGGTGCCCCGGTCGACCATTCTGCCGTCGCCACAAACGCGTTGGCTGTCGCCAGCCGCTTCCCGCCGACCGTACAACGGAATTTTGTCGAATTCTTCGGTAACGACGAACTCAACAATCTGATTGTGGCGGCATTCGGTGAAGCGATTGAACATGCCGGTCTGGATGTCGCTGAGCTGGCGTCACAACAAACGGGCTTCATCGTCGGGACCAGCAAGGCCAGTCTGAGGGCAATGGAGTCGCAATGGAAACGCTGTTTCGACGAAAACGTTTCTGAAGCGAAGAACCGGGCTCACGATTGGCAGACATCATTCATGCCGGACGCGCCACTGTCCGCCCTGTTGAATCTTGCTCAGTCGACAGGGCCCGCATCGTGCCCGGTCGCCGCGTGCGCAACGGGCCTGGTGAGCGTGCTTCAGGCCGCTGCACTCATTCATTCCGGCCAGTGCGACGTTTGCATCGCCGGTAGTGCTGACGCGTCGCTGCGACCTTCCGTACTGGCGGCCTTTCATCGCCTCGGCATTACGTCAAAGAGTGCCATGCCGGCAACCGCCTGCCGGCCGTTTAATGTCGACCGCGACGGATTTGTTGTGGGTGAGGGCGCCGCCGTCTTTGTGCTGGAATCACGACGCCACGCAGAACGACGCCACGCCTGCAGTCTGGGACAAATCGTTTCCGGAGGCTGGTTGACCGATCCAACCGGAATTACACAGATCGATGCCACAGGAACGACGGTCGCTGAACTGCTGAGACGAATGTCGTTGGATCACGGTCATGCCATCGATGACCACCCGGGCTTCATCAGCCTGCACGGTACCGGAACCGAGACCAACGATCTGGCGGAAGCCAGCGGACTGCAGCAGATCTTCGATCAGGAAACGATCCCGGCATTTGCAACCAAGGGAGCGACCGGACACCTGCTCGGCGCTGCGGGAGGCGTCGAATTTGGCTTCACACTGCTGGGGCTGCGGGACGGCATTATTCCCGGAACAGCCAACCTGTCAAAACTCGACCCTCAATGTCCGGTTTCACTGACAGCGAGGGCGTCCAGTCAATCGCCATTGAAGAACGCCCTGAAGCTGTCACTTGGTTTCGGCGGCCATGTGGCCGGCTGCCTGATCCGCCGCTGAATTCGTGACGCTTGGCGGCAATTGCGTCTCGGTGCGCTCACGGATTGCGGCTTCGGACTGGTGGATTGTTGCAGCGCGGGCAGCCAGTCAAACGTGCTTCATCACGGGCCCTGCAGGCAGGCAGCCTACACTACTATTCCGAGGGGTGACGGAATACTACGGTGTGGTGCGTGACTTCGGACTTCTCTGCGGCACTCTGCGCTTGTTGTCGATGAGGATTTGCGTCAGGCCAGCCGGTGGCTTCTTTGCCTGCGAGATTCTGGCGCGAAGCATCCTTGACAGCTGCTCCACGACACCCGCCTGTTCCACTGCCCCGGCGAGGTTGTGCATTTCTTCCGGATCACTTTGATGATCGTACAACTCGTTGCCCCCGGCTCCGTCGTCGCCCCATTCGGTGTAGCGATAACGCACGGTGCGAATACTGTAGCCATTGCTGTACTGAGTCAAAGCTGACTCGCGCGGCATAGCGGACGCGTCTTTCAACGCTGGCACCAGACTGACCCCCGCAGCAAACTCGGGAGTCTCAAGGCCAGCGAGTTCAGCCAGCGTGGGATAGAAGTCCACCATCTCAGCCGGAGTGTCGGCTGTCTGTCCGATGGCTTCCCCTCCGGGACCGGCGATGACCAGCGGGACACGAGCTGCGTTCTCGAACAGCGTGGTCTTTTGATAATGACCATGTTCGCCCATGTGGTAACCATGGTCAGACGTAAAAACGACGATGGTGTTTTTCGTCAGGCCGGTTTCGTCGAGCGTCTTTAGAATCCGTCCCAGCTGCGCATCGGCGAACGTGATCGACGCGTAATAGGCCCGAATCGCCCGTTGCGGCAGATCGTCCACCAGTTTTTCCTTATGTTTTTTTCGTGTCACGGATGTGCGGGCACCGGCTGGGATCGTGCCAAGATACCCGTCCGGGATGGCCGGAACCTTGATGTCCTCAAGCGGGTACATCTGGAAGTATTTCTTCGGCGCAACATACGGCGTGTGCGGGCGGTAGAGGCCGACCGCCAGAAAAAACGAATCCCCCGACTTTGCATGTTTTTTCAGGACGTTGCTGGCCTCAATTGCCGCGATGCCGTCTGTTTGCTCCTCGTCCGTTCCATCAGCGGCCAGCCAACTGAGTGTTCCGCCGAAGGAACCCGGCACCAAGCTGAAGATCTTATCTTCCTCGTGAACGTCTCTGCCTTCCGGATTGATTGTGTAGTTCCAAGAATACGGATCGTCGTGACCGGACGTGCCAATATGCTTCGGTACGTTGTAGTGAAAGATCTTGCCGACTCGCGCGGCGGTGTAGCGGACATCGCGAAACATCTGCGACATCGTGTTGACGTTGGGCACGCGCTCCCGTATGTAGACTGAGTTGCGGTGAATCAAAGTCTGGTCGGGATACAGCCCGGTCATAAACGACGCTCGGCTGGGGCCGCACAGCGGGTATTGACAGTACGCATGTTCGAAACGCACGCCTTTAGCTGCCAGCCGATCAATGTTCGGCGTCTTCACTAATGGGTGACCATAACACCCAAGATCGCAATTGAGATCATCGCAGATCAGAAACAGCACGTTGGGACGATCCGTCGCGACCGCA
>LWDU01033425.1_pt1 | contig 22744 bp, 19 predicted proteins | sample 727161 | NCBI WGS metagenome assembly LWDU01 (sample SAMN04566230, study PRJNA314399) | hydrothermal vent metagenome | isolation source: deep sea hydrothermal plume seawater | place: Mexico: Gulf of California, Guaymas Basin | collected 2004-07-11
AGCACCGCCAGTAATCTAAAGGCAGCTCGAGGCAATCGCTGGGGTGCTTAGATCGCAGAGGATGTCTTGTCGTAGGCAGCCAGCCATTGCTTTACAGGCCTAAAACATCGTTCATAGAATACAACCCTGCTGCTTGTGCGGCGACAAATTTGACTGCGGTTAACGCACCCAAGGCATAACTATCTCGATTTGACGCGCGAACAGTTAACTCGATCGTCTCGCCAAGCATCCCAAATACAATAGTGTGTTCTCCCGGATTGTCACCAGTCCGAATGGCGTGATAGGCAATTTCGTTGTGCTCCCGCGCTCCCACTTGGCCCTGCCGACCGTGAACCGCTGCGGAGATTCCCATCGCTTCCCCAATCAATTCACCAAAACGCAATGCCGTTCCACTAGGTGCGTCTTCTTTGAATCGATGGTGACGCTCTAGAATCTCTACATCCGCGCCACCAGGTACATCCTTGAGCACCTCGGCGGTCGTTTGAGCTAGTTTCATAACCAGATTCACAGCGGTACTCATACTCGGAGCCCATACTATCGGAATCTGTTCACTTGCCAATCGAATTAAGTCCTGTTGTTCCGAATTTAAACCTGTTGTGGCGACCACCAAAGGCGTACCGTTGGCTAGACATTGTTGCGTGATACTCTCAGCACCCGCGGGTACTGAAAAATCCACGACAACATCGATATCGCTGTTCCACGCAGGACTTAGTGCGACATCAATCGCTCCAATACCAGCAACAGCTCCTGCATCCTCACCAGCACGCGGGTGTGCTGCGGATTCAAAAGCCGCCACTAAGTTCAATTGTTCGTCGACGCTGGACAAAGCAACTAAGCGTTGTCCCATGCGACCGGCAGCACCATGTATGGCAAGTCCTAAATTACTCATTGTTAATATCCTTGTCCGTGTTAACACCGATGTTACATCGGTTTGCTATGTCTATCATTCGAATCCAATTCAGAAATCTAGCCTAGCCATAAATTTTAATAGCGCGAATAATTTCCTCTAGGTCATTCGAGACCGCGACTGCTCGATTTGCGTAATTCGAACGTGTCATACCGCGTACGCCTAATACTTCGTTGAATTTTTCCTGATCCGTTGTGTGATACGCAACCGTTGCCGTAGGGTCTTTGAGTTGGTGGCCCGTTAGAATACAAACAACTCGATCACTTGCTGCAATGACTCCTTGCTCTCGTAATAATTTCACACCGGCCACACTTGCGGCACTTGCAGGTTCGCAACCGATGCCCCCCGCGCCAACTTGGGCTTTGGCATCAAGCATATCTTGGTCGGAAACCTCGCGGACAACACCGTCGCAATAATCTAACGCTCGCAAACATTTATCGAGATTGACAGGGCGGTTAATTTCAATCGCACTCGCAATCGTCGAAGCTTTTTTATGCTCCACATCCAATTCGTGATAATATTGTTCCTGAATGGAGCGATCAATACGACCGTCATTCCACCGCAAGGATCGATTCTCGTATAACTCATATAACGTATTGGCTCCACAAGCATTGATAACTGCTAGCCGTGGTACTCGGTCGATTAATCCTAGCTCGAACAGTTCGATGAATGCTTTCCCAAAGGAACTTGAATTCCCCAGATTTCCACCCGGCACGACAATCCAATCGGGCACTTCCCAGCCAAGACCCTCAATCACTCGGTACATGATCGTCTTTTGACCTTCGAGCCTAAAGGGATTGATACTATTCACCAAATAAATATCGAGCTCTTTGCAGACTTCGCAAACCCTCAGCATCGCATCATCAAAGTCCCCAGTAATTTGTACCGTCAACGCTCCGTACTCGAGTGCCTGAGACAATTTACCGTACGCGATCTTTCCAGAGCCAATGAAAATCACGGATTTCATCTGTTGGGACACCGCGCAATACATGGCCAACGACGCGGAGGTGTTTCCCGTGGAAGCACAGGCCGCACGTTTGGAGCCCACGCTGCACGCGTGGGTAAAAGCCGCGGTCATACCGTTGTCTTTAAAACTGCCGGAAGGATTCATTCCTTCATATTGCAAAAACAGATTACCGCTCTCCATGCCGACGTAACGGGAAACCGTATCGGCTTGCTGCAGAATCGTTTGACCTTCACCCACCGTAACCACTTGCTCACGCAGAGCGAACGGCAACAACTCATGAAAACGCCACACACCGCTCCGCGCTAACGGGTCAAGTCGCTGTGACCATTTGTCCTGAAAAATCGCCCAACTCTCGGGGGCTGGTCCAGATTTCCAATCATATTTGACGTCCAATAAACTGCCGCATTCCACACAACTCGTCAAAACTTCGTCGACAGCATAAACTTTACGACAGTCTACATGAATGCATTCTTGGTACGCTATTTCGCGAAAATTCACTTGCTACGGCCGTGACAGTGGTTGAACCTTTTCCCACTAACCTTATAAAAAACGAGCGTTTTGTATTTCATCTGTACCGGAAGTATATATCCGCCGCCAATTTTCAGCAACAAGTGTCCTAATACATTCTGGCGTTGATGAGGTGCTGGCCGATTTACAGACCGTTTTTGATGACACCGTGAGGTTAAAATTATTGACAACGCGATTTCCGATTCTTAAAATTTGCAGCTAAAGTCGGTTGGTGAAATACTTGCTATAATTTCAGTGGACTTTTGAGCCCTCATATCTACGCACCTACATTTGTTATTAATCACCCACTGGGGTAATATGAACCCTTGCTAGCTTTCTAATTTCTCAACACTACTCCTCCACCATGCCAGATCACGAAGACAGCCTCGGAGGTGAAACGCTTGACGGCAACGCGAAAGCGGACCGTACTGAGCAGTCCCTCGGTGACGGATCTACGCTCGGAGGTGGCGAGGCTTCATCTCTCAGCGATACAAGCGCTGCAGTGGCACCAGTAAAGGAGTTGACTTCGGAAGTTTGTCCCTCCCCCTCATTTGGTCGCCGTTGTGGACTTTTCGCGTCGATCGCCATTGTTGGGCTTGCGTTTGACCTCTGGTCGAAATCCTATATGTTCTCCAAGCTTGGATTGCCTGGAAAACCTGAACTGTGGTGGATCATCGAAGATTTTTTCGGTTTTCAAACAGCAGTCAATCAAGGGGCATTGTTTGGCATCGGGCAGGGAGGGAGTTCGTTTTTCGCAATGTTCTCCGGTGTCGCTCTGCTAGCAATTGCGTTTTGGTTTATCAAGAGTGATGGGTGGAAAAGCCGCTGGCTCACCGTCTGTCTAGCCGCCGTTACTGCAGGTATTCTTGGAAATCTCTATGACCGCTTGGGGATATGGCACCCCACTGATACATTTGCAGATGACTATTCCAATTTTGCCTATGGCGTGCGCGATTTCATCCTATTCACATATCAGGGTCACGTCTGGCCAAATTTCAATATCGCCGATTGCCTGTTGGTTTGCGGAGCAATCATGCTTGGCATTTCCTCCTTTCGCCAAGAAGCGACAAGTAAACAACCCAAGAACGAAACGAAAGCAACCTAACAAGCTAATAAGCTAACCGTATTACCATCATGAACAATCGCCTTGAACAACTAACGATTCAGCTTAACGAACTCGATACCCAATTCAGTTCGCGGTTGCTCGCTGCCGTAAAATATGCCGTTGCCGCGGGACAACAAACGCTCACTCGATTCCAAGATGACCAACTTAAGGTTATCAAAAAAGCAGATCAATCACCTGTTACCGCGGCAGACACAGAGGCCGAGTTGTTGTTACGGAAATGCATTGCCGACGATTTTCCCGAGGACGCAATACTTGGCGAAGAATTCGGCGATGTCGCTGGCTCGACCGGCTATCGCTGGATCCTCGACCCGATCGATGGGACCAAGTCTTTTATCTCAGGCGTGCCACTCTACGCTACGTTGGTAGGTATCGAACATGAAGGTAGCAGTCAGGTCGGCGTGATCTATATACCTGCTTTGGATGAACTGATTTTTGCCGAAATTGGCAAAGGGGCTCGTTATTGTCGCGGCGCGGCAAAAATGACCGAGCCCAAAGTTTCCCAAGTTGAGACACTTGCGGATGCTTGCTTTGTGACAACCCAAATAAGCACCTATGACGATTGTAACCGCCGGCAAGTGTTCCGAGACATCGAGCAACAGGCGTCTATAACTCGTACTTGGGGCGATGCCTACGGATACCTACTTGTCGCTACGGGTCGTGCGGAAGTGATGATTGACCCGATTTTCAACATCTGGGATGGGGCCGCAATTCTTCCTGTGATTCAAGAATCCGGTGGCATTTTCAGCGACTGGAAAGGCGTTGCGACGGTGCATAACCAAGAGGGCATTGCCACCAATGGCTACTGCCACAACGAGATTCTTGCATTCACCCGTAACGCGTAGGTCGTCTCAGCACAAAAGCTGCTATTCTAATTGCTCTTTGACAAGATCGTGAAGAGCTCGTAGTCCCACTTCACGGTCGACTTCATAAAACCCAACTTTGTAATGAACGACTTTGCCAGATTTGTCCAATACGACAAACAGCGGCAACTTTGCTCCCGCGCGACGCGGGTCTCCCAACTCGCTGATGTAATCCTCCACGTCCGCCACCACTGGGTAACTCAAATTCATAAAGCTGGCGAACTTCCTAGTCGACGCGCGTACTCGCGTTCGCTGCGCGGGATCTTCAAGTTCAGGCCGAACCACGACTCCGACAACCTGTAAGTCCTTGCCCTCATATTTTCGCGACAGAAAATCTAGATACCCAACCTGTCCGTACGGTGGACTCAACGGACTGTCCTTGTAATCCCAAAAATGCAATATCGTCACTTTCCCTTTAATCGCGTCATCGTCAAACCCAGTCCCTCGATACAACTCAAACCCAGGAGCGGTTACAACTTGCCCCAGTGCTCGCGTCATCAACGCTGCGACGCCACCACGGCGCCCGTTTTGTGATTGCACGTCTTTCTTGGCAATCAATGAAAGGTCCGCCAGCGTCGTTGTCTTGGCGATATCTATTAAATCCTCGCTTTGAGCACGCAGTAACTTCAGTTGTGCGTCGTCCCATACAATTTCTTTGCTGGGCAAATCCAATTTAAGCTGATCACGTAAGCTTGTGAACGCCGCAAAAGCTGCTACCGTCTTGTCTCGTGCTTCATCGCTCAAAACCTCTCGTTTGACGAGTCGATATTCAAGTGTATGTCGTTCACCTTGCCCTACCGTCACTCGTTCTTCTAGGCGATCGATTATGCCATCCGTAGAAACCCATACCGTTCGTTTGGTGCCAAAACTGTTGAAACCCAATACTCGCCAAAAAGATTTTCCATTCACCTGCTTACGCTCAATCACGCGATAACTTAAAGCCCCTTGCTTCCAGACAGTATCCATGTTGATTTTTCCGCCATCAGCAATTTGAAATAGCGCCAATGGAACCAACGTCGAATGGTTTTCTGAGTTGAATAATATCAGCGGGTTGGCAAGTGAAGTCCGCGATGACTGTAGATTAAAACCGTTGCCGTCAATCCACTTGGAAATACCAAACTGTGCGATCCACGACAACTCCCCCCGACCATTCTCGCTTAGCGTCCAATGCAATACACCACCGTCGCCCGCGCGGTCCCGTAACACAGTGATTTTGAATTCTTTCGCCAAAGTCCGATCGTCGCCGTCATCGGGCACCATCCTACCTTGATAAACAAGTAACTCAGTAGCCCGCAGTGATGGATCTGGTAACGCGCTACTCATCGAAAGAATACAAACCAATAAAGTAGACACCGCTAGTGAAAAAAATCGATTCAATGAAAACATCATTAACTTTCTCGAGCACGCAGGCGTTGGTATCAATTTTAGGATATACAAACAATAAGTCAGTCATTCTAGGTGTTCTTGGGCATCGATGCGAATCGTTTGCAGCAAAAACATTAGTCACAGACGATATATTTTCACTGATTGCGAGCTTACATATCGCGCCGAGCATGTTTTTCCCGTAATAAAAACAATTGACAAACGTAATAATGAGATAAAAGCACCCGTTGCAGACCACCGACGACAAGTTATACTTACGGTTTCAAATAACAACAAATCCCCAAGTCCCCTATTAATCTTTTAACGAGGGGTGCGATCGTTTTTCAAGAGGAACGCGAAGATGGCTCGAGTTTGCGAAATTTGCAACAAACAAGCACAGATTGGAAATTCTGTCGAGACCCGTGGTAAAGCTAAATACCTTGGTGGTGTTGGTACTAAAATCACTGGAATCACTCGTCGAAAATTCAAACCAAATCTGCAACGTATCCGTGTCGCCCAAGAAGATGGCAGCAGTCGTCGCATGAAAGTTTGCACACAGTGTATTCGCAGTGGTAACATACGCAAAGCGGTTGTTACCAAACCATTTGTTTAAACCCAGAAGTAATCGGGGCTAAGTAACCGCCTGCTCGAATCAAAATATCTGGGACATCTTGCTTGAACATCTTTCTAGATTAGGGCAACGTAACATGGCACTAACACGCGAAGATGTTGAAAAAGTCTCTTTGCTCGCTCGTCTGCAATTAACCGACGATGAACTCAATAGCATGACGGAGCATCTCGGTCAGATCATTCAGTACGTTCATCAACTTGATGAAATCAACACCGACGACGTCGCGCCGTTAGCGCATACGCTCGACATCACCAACGTCCTAGCCGACGATGTTGTCGAGGACTGTTTAAGTCGAGACGCCGCTCTACAAAATGCACCGCAACGGGATGAGGAATGTTTTAGAGTACCGGCCGTACTTTAAGACAAACAAGGTAAATCGTTTGCATAAGAATCTTTACCAAAACACCCACCCAGAAAATCAACGAAGCTCCGCTTTCGCTAGTTAGCCACAGGTCCGTCATGTCCATTATCTCAAAATCAGCGACTCAACAACGCGAGATGCTGCGTACCGGAGAATTGACTAGCGTGGAATTAACCACAGCGTACCTCGAACAAATCAAGACGCGTGAATCCGCAATCCAAGCGTTTGTGCATGTCGACGAACAACAAGCACTTGCTGACGCTGAACAAATTGACACGCGTCGTGCCGCCGGAGAACCGCTCGGTGACCTCGCAGGTATCCCAGTCGCAGTTAAAGACAATCTCTGTAGTGAAGGCGTACCCACAACATGTGCCTCTAAAATCCTCAGCGGTTTCATACCACCCTATGATGCCACTGTCGTTGCTAAACTTAAAACTGCCGACGCTGTACTCATCGGGCGTACCAACATGGACGAATTCGCCATGGGGAGCAGTACCGAGAACTCGTCAATTCAAGTCACCAATAACCCATGGAATCTACAATGCATCCCCGGAGGCAGTAGTGGTGGTTCAGCGGCCTGTATTGCCGCAGATTTAGCACCGTTGGCTCTCGGATCCGACACTGGCGGTTCCATTCGACAACCCGCTGCCCTGTGTGGTATCGTCGGCCTCAAGCCAAGCTACGGTCGTGTCAGTCGCTATGGGCTTGTCGCATTTGCCAGTAGCCTCGATCAAATTGGCCCAATGACTGGCAACGTAGAAGACGCTGCGTTGTTGTTGCAAGTCCTCGCAGGCCACGATCCCCATGACTCAACCTCCGCTGACGTAGCGGTAGATGGCTATGCCAAAAGTGTCACTCAACCACTATCCGGTTTAACGCTTGGTGTCGTCGATGAACATTATGGTGATGGACTAGAAACGGAAATTAGATCCAGTGTTGAAGAGGCCATTCGCCTATACGAGTCGCTCGGCGCTACCATTAAACATATCGAAATGCCGCACGCGAGCTACGGTATCGCCACCTACTATATTATCGCTCCCTGCGAAGCATCCAGTAATTTAGCGAGATTCGACGGAGCGCATTACGGTCATCGCGCAGATACTTCTACTAGCGATCCAACGTCGCCCAACGAAGACGCATTGACTCGCATGTACCGTTCGAGCCGCGCTGCCGGTTTTGGCGACGAGGTTAAACGACGCATAATGCTCGGCACGTATGCCTTGAGCGAAGGCTATTACGATGCCTTCTATTTAAAAGCACTCAAAGTCCGGCGGTTGATCCGCCAAGACTATGACAACGCGTTTAAAGATGTTGACCTGTTAATCGGGCCTGTGACTGCGAGCTCGGCTTTCAAACAGGGTGAAAAAACATCGGACCCGATGGCGATGTACATGGAAGATCTATTTACCGTCACGGCCAATCTAGCGGGTGTCGCCGGGATTTCAATTCCCTGTGGATTCACCGACGCGGGTCTGCCCATTGGTGTGCAATTACAGTCTGCGCCGTTTCACGAAGACAAGCTTTTGCGTGCCGCTTACATGTTTCAAAATGCTACGGACTGGCATCAACGGAGGCCGGAATTTTGATGTCCTCACCTTTAATACAACCTGCCCATGGCGCGCCCTACACAGTAGTCGTTGGACTCGAAGTTCACGTCCAACTAAAAACGAATACCAAACTCTTCTGCCGCTGTCCGACCACGTTTGGCCAACCGCCTAACACACAAACTTGTCCTGTTTGCCTCGGTTTGCCAGGTTCGTTGCCTGTCATGAACCGCCGTGCGTTTGAGCTCTCTATGAAAACAGCCTTGGCGTTGAACTGTACGATTCCCCACTTCACCAAATGGGATCGCAAGAATTATTTTTACCCAGATTTACCCAAGGGTTACCAAACGAGTCAGTTTGATTTGCCGATGAGTGAACACGGTCACCTCGATATTTTCTCCGAGAATGATGAATTCGCAGACAAACAAATTCGCATTCTGCGAGCTCATCTAGAAGAAGATGCTGGCAAGAGTATGCACGACGAAGCCGCCGGAGTTGCCGATAGCCGCATTGACCTGAATCGTACGGGTACGCCCTTGCTCGAAATTGTTAGTGAACCAGACATGCGTAGTGCCGCCGAAGCGAAAGCTTACTTGCAAGAACTGCGATTGATTTTGTTGTACCTCGGAGTCTCCGATTGCAACATGCAAGAAGGTTCCTTGCGGTGTGATGCCAATGTTAATTTACACATCGACACGCCCACCGGAACCATTGCCACGCCCATCGTCGAAATCAAGAATATGAATAGCTTTCGCGCGGTCCAACGAGGCATTGAATTCGAGGTCGATCGGCAATATGCGTTATGGCAAGAAAACAAACAGGTCTTGGGCGATATGCCCAAACAGACGCGGGGTTGGGACGAGGGATCGCAAATTACCCGAGCCCAGCGTGAAAAAGAAGAATCAAGTGACTACCGTTATTTTCCTTGTCCCGATTTAGTGCCGGTTGTTGTTACGGACGAGGAAATCCAAGAGATGCAACAACAAATAGGTACTTTGCCCGCCAACTTGCGTAAGCAACTGCTCGACGACCATCAGCTTACCGCCCACACGTCGGCAGTAATCGTCAACCAAGGCCTCGGCTTTGCGGACTATTTTCTCGCTCTCGCAACAGCGATTGACGACAGTCGTCTAGCCGGCAATTGGATGCAAGGCGAGGTCCTCCGCATTCTCAACGAACAAGAACAAACCATCGAGCAGTTTAAACTATCCGCCGAGGAATCAGGCGAACTGCTGAAGTTTATTCAAAGCGGCGATCTCGACAACTCCAAAGCCAAAGATGTTTTTGCCGTGATGATTGAATCGGGACAGTCTGCGGCGGATGTCATGGCGGAACTGGGAATTGAAAAAGTAGATTCGTCACAACTTGAAGAATTGTGCCAACGCTTAGTCGACAATAATCCTAAAATCGTAGCGGACGTACAAAGTGGCAACCAAAAAGCAGTGGGTGCACTGATCGGCCAAGCACGTAATGAGAACTCTAATGTCGACCCTGGCCAAGTGCGTCAAATTTGTCTGGCCCTCATCGAAAAACTCTAAACAGTTCGGCGACAAATAGAAAGGTGCTTACATCCCGATGACCGACAGCTCTATCGATCAGCTGAAACTGTGGGACAGCGAACATGTGTGGCACGCTTTCACGCAAATGGCTAACTATGAGCCACTAGTAATCGACAGTGCCAGCGGATGTGTTCTCACCGACATTCAAGGCAACACATATATCGATGCGGTTAGTAGCCTGTGGTGTAACGTGCACGGCCATCAACACCCAGTCATCAACGCTGCTATCCGTCAGCAACTCGACCAAGTCGCGCATGTTACTTCATTAGGCATGTCCAATCCCACCACGATTCAATTGGCAAAACGTCTAGTTGATATTACTCCAGAAAACCTTAACCATCTATTTTTCTCCGGCGACGGCTCAAGCAGTGTTGAAGTAGCAATGAAAATGGCCTTTCAATATTGGCAACAAAAGAGCGAGCCCCAACCCAATAAGACCCAATACATCGCCCTCGGCAGCGCCTATCACGGTGATACCCTTGGCAGTGTCAGTGTGGGTGGCGTACAGCGATTCCACGAAATGTTTAAGCCGTTGTTGTTTGATGTCCTCCGCCTCGACAGTCCGGATACATACCGATTACCTGACGGCGTTATGACGGCTCAAGATGCGACTCAGTTTTATCTAAACCAACTCGAATCCCTACTGCAACAACACCATTCAACTATCGCTGCGATGATTATTGAACCTGTCGTGCAAGGTGCTGCTGGGATGATCATACAGCCACCCGGATATTTGGCAGGAGTCCGGCAACTCACACAAAAACATGACGTGCTTCTAATCGCGGACGAAGTTGCTGTTGGCTTTGGCCGCACCGGGGCAATGTTTGCCTGCAATCATGAAGACATTCAACCTGACCTGATGTGCTTGGCCAAAGGACTCACTGGCGGATACATCACTATGGCGGCGACGTTAGCAACAACGGAAATCTGGAAAGCGTTTCTGGGCGACTCGTCTCGTACGTTTTATCACGGCCATACCTACAGCGGGAACCCGTTAGCCGCCGCTGCGGCACTTGCTAATCTAGACATTTTCGAGACCGAGCAAACGATGGTCAATGTCCGCGAACGCACCGAGCAACTCGCTGACCTTTTAAAACCTTTGACAGACCACCCTCACGTCGGTGACGTTCGACAAGCCGGACTGATCGTTGCCATTGAACTGGTGGCCGACAAGGACAATAAAACTTCTTTTGAAAACATTGGGGCCACCGGATCCGCTGTGTGTAAGGCAGCACTGGAGCAGGGCGTTTGGTTACGGCCACTGCGAGACACAATCGTCATCATGCCACCGCTGAGCATATCGGAATCGGAGATCACTCAGATCGTAACAGTCGTCGAGCATGCCATCTGCGGCGTCCTCGATGGATGAAATTGCGTTAACTAACCTATTGACTGACGGATCGCGTACCTTTTGGGGAGGCAGAAATCGGCATGCCATCTGGTAGCGGTCGGCCGGCGCAGGCATATCCCAAGGGCAACAGTTTATCTTTGATTTCTCGAAATTCAGTAAAGCTATCGGGATACACCCAAATAGTCACCGTTGCAGTATCCGGTACGAGTCGTTGAACATATTGCAAGAATCGTGAACCTGGTTTCAAAGCCGCAGCCACCGTTTCTCCCCGTACGGAATCAACCGGTATTATCTCTAATTTGATTAATTCAATCCGCTCCTGCCTACGTGGCCCTGCATCGGTACGTATTATTTGGCTCACATAACCCAATTGATATCGCAACTCAAAGCCTTCCACAGGCCCTAGCGTGTTGGTTACAGTCTTTTGAATCCGTACATTGGTAAGATGCTGAGCAGCGTGGGATTTCATGCGATCAATCAGCTCGATAAACGGCACATAGGAAATCCGACCATTTTCCAAGCGAAAATGGATCTCATCTCCAAAAACCGTTTCCGCCATCGGAGTTGGGATATGGTCAATAACATTGATTTGCTCTTTCATATTGTCGAGCACTTGTCGGCTACGTATTAAATCACCCAGTTCTTTTTGTTTAGCTTCAAATTGAATCTGTTCGCCATTGGAAATCTGCTCAACATTAGACAACCCCTTGGAATCTTGAGTTAATCGACTTGCAACAGTGGAAACTAGTTGCTGCAACTTATCACGCTCGGTTCGTCGATACGTTATTTCAATTTGCTGCCGTGCACTCACTTCTTCAAGATTGTGAATATCTTTTTCAATCGCCGTGGATTCACGTTGAGCGGCATAAACAGCACCGTTGCTCGCTTGTGTATTCAATTTCACAACTTCCTCTTGGACCTGTTGTGTTTGCGCTGAAACTATCGCTTCTCGCGTCCGTACCATCACAATAATTACCAGGATGATCAAGACGCCGACTAAGTTGGCAACGATGTCTTGAAAGGAATCCAAGCCACCTATTTCACTACCTTGTTTTCGTTTTCGCTTCATGGTTTTGCTTCAATTCGCTGCGTCACGACAATACCACTACGTTTCAAATACTTCTGCAATAGATAAAAATGCTGTTCGCCACCGGCATCCACTTCAATATGTAATTCCGGTTTCCAATAGCCACCGGCAAGAGCAAGCCCCCAGCGTTGAATGTACTGATGCAGTGCAGCGACGAACGGATCAATCGACTGTTGCATCGTGCCTTCTATGTGAACGACGATGGGATCGCCTCGTTCACCGAGTGCAGGGATCAAGACTAGCTGGTCGGCCGTACACAACACTCGGACACCCCGCGTAATTGCCGGACCGAGTGTCTGGTTTTTCTTGAGTGCCCAACCTGGTTTTCTACCGGGCATCCCCATTCGTAAATCTGAGGCGCCTTGCCCCTGACCGCCCCTAGGCCCGCTGGCAGATTCGGTTTCACTTTCAACTGTCCTCTGTGGCGTTGGCGATGTCACGTTGGATTGTTGACCAAACCCTTCTCCAGATCCTGGAGGCGTCGGGCTGTCCGGCGCGGTCTGTTGGTTCCGCTGCCCGCCATCAATCGGCTGATTGCCGAGGTCTGTTCCCGGGTTTAAACGATAACGGCTTGGCATCGTCGCGGCTAACGCTTGTTGTCGCGAACGCGCCGTTTTAATTGTCTGGCGGAGCTGTTGGGCTAACGCAGGCTGTGGTCGTGGGTAAGCCAGTTTCAATTCATCACTTATCAACTCGTATCCAAATTCGTGCTGCCAGTTCTGCATTGCCTGTCTCGCTACGCCATAACTGCGAACTCCACTGGGTCGTACGATCAACAGCGGGTAGGGCGAAATGGATTCATCAACGGTGTGCTCAAAATAAAACTCTCGCACGGCGCGCAAGCAGGCATCGAGTGGATTTCCGGGACCAGGTGGGCCCGCCATTTCAATTTCCGTAATTAAAATCCCTTCGGGCTGAATGACGATGCCTTGGGCAACACATTCGATATAAATAGGTCGGCGATTGGTTCCCTTGACGCCCGCATACGGGATAATCGCAAAAGATTCCGACGCAGATTTTCGATCGAGTCGTGCCTGTGCGAGTTTAGTGCGAGCAGCGTTTATGTCTGCGTCGAGCTCTTTAAGTTCAACGCGACGATTTGTTCGTTGAGCCGCAATCGCGTCGTCTTGTTGTAGTTGACGTTGTAGGGATTCATGCCGAGAAACAAGGCGCTCCAGTTCTGCCTCCAATTCGCGCGTGTGTTGCTCGAGGTGACTTAGCGATAGACGATTGCTTGAAATTTGCGTTTGCTGCTCTTCGCGTTGAGTCCGCAGCACTAAACTGCGCCATTGATAATTCTCTAACTCGTGCTGGCTCTGCTGAGCGTCTATTTGCCGCTCGGCATTGTCCACTTGAGTCGCCTCAATAATCTCGTGCGCATGTACTTGCGCTTGGCGAACGCCCATGACGAGCAAAGAAATCAATGCCCCCATCGTACAAATCAAGACCGCCAAAAAAGGGAACATCGATGGCGCTGCACCTTGACGACGTTGCTTACGCTTACGTCTCATGCAGCTTTACCTTTTGTATTACCGTTCTCAGTTGAAGAGTCTATGGCTCCTGGTTGTACCAACGGTGCGCCCAACCTAGTTGACAACAATTGAATTGCTGCTGAAAGACTAATAATTATATCTTCAAACTGTCGCGTGTCTGATAGATGTTGAAGATTATCATTCAGCGACGTTTCTAGACTCACTACATCACCTGTGGTCTCAACAACCTGTTGCATCATTTCCATCTGTAGACGCATTGAATCTTGGTTGCTGTTTAATAAATCGGCACCATTATTCAGGGCCTCCATCCAGCTTTCCCATTGTAGTTGACCAACTTTGCTATGCTCCGCCAGCGATCGCGACATGCTTAATTCTAAAGCTGCGCCCATCGTGCTGCCTTGTTCGGCGGCCCAAGTTTGCCATTGTTGCTGCAATCCGCTGATTGCGTCGCTCCAACATGCCTGCTGAAACTGCGTTAATTCCGTGATGACAGGCCTTAGTGATTCTGCCATATTTTTGGATGAACCTGCATTTTTCGACTCCATCGCTAACAATCCAGACAAAGCATCTTCTGTTTTAACGTCAACCGTACTCAGTAACTGAGTTTCGAATTGATCTGACATAAACTGAATAAACATCAACATGATCGACAACGTCAAAGCAAGTGCTGTTGTGTCAAAGGCTACGTAGAGCCCAGCGAATAATCCCTGCATGGCGGCGTTCAGATCATTTCCTAGTTGCTGTGTAGCCAAGTCACCGAGGGCTTGAGTGATTCCCATAACCGTGCCGAGAAATCCCAGCATTGGAGTAGCCCAGATGATAATACGAACTAACGAATAACCTTCGTACTGTGCATCGGCGTCTTTTTCCGATTGGTATTTTAGCTCATCATTAAGATGACGCGTGCTCCGATTCGATACAATTGTCTCCAGCAATGTAGTTATCCGTTTACCCAGATAGCTACGTTGCAACCGCGGCGACCAGTGTGACGCGCTGCCAAGCATTTCTGTCGCGCAGCTCAATGAATCTTCTGACATGGCAGTGGTTTCTTTGGCAGGTAAGTCCGCACGGTCTAATAACGCGAATTGCCCTAAAAGATTGAGGCCCCGTAGAATGAGGGCTGCCATCGCAATAAAGAACATCACGGTTGTAGCAATCGCCACCGGGTGACCGAGAAAGTAGCGCTGCGCCAAGTCGTTTTTCAGCGGCCCTTGAAGAAGCTCGTAAAATGTAATGCTAGCAGCCGCGCCCCAGAGGATCGGCCAGCCTAGGTTACCAATTATATTGATCAACGATTTTGATTGTGCTCGTGCCACGGGGATCGAATTCCTTATTTATTACAACCGTTTTTCTGCTTTCGCAGTCAGAGTCATGAAACGTCACGATACTCCATGTATTTAAAATCGGCATAATCGACACAATCGCTACATCTTATTGGTGCTTTTTCCTAAGCAAAACTCGTGTTTTAAATCGGAATCGTATCTCTTGAGAGGGGATTTTCCAATTAGTTTCAGACCTGCGGTAGCACAACTTAGGCCCTGGATAGATTCTGCCTGCAGATAAATCGCGTCAAGCGGTGAAAGTCCTGCTGAGCAGTAACTTTCAAATCACTCGCTATAGGTAGCAAAGCAGTGTGGGGTTTCCCATAATTCCGTTTTAATAATTGGAAAACCGTGGCTCTTAGCGACTTCATAGATAATCCGAGCGATATTTTCAGCCGTGGGGTTTTCATCGACTAAAAAGAGGGGTTCCTGCATGCCTTGCAGCGTTTCCACAACCGGATCATCTTTATGAAGAATCATGCGATGGTCCAGGTTATCGTCGATCCACCCAGCGACTACCATCTTGACGTCCTTGAAATCAACGACCATTCCCCGCCCGTCAAGTGTCTCCGCGGCGATCGTAATCACAGCTCGCCCATTGTGTCCGTGTAAGTGCTTACATTTACCATCATAATTTAATAATCGATGGCCATAACAAAAATCGATTTCACGAGTCACACAAAACATAATTCACCACTATAAAAAAGGGTCTTGGATACTAGTATGTTCGTCCAAAAACCAAGCACTCTTTGAACGTTTGCCGTAAAATAGCTTGAACTATGTGACCAGAGTCTTAGAATGAGGGAAAGCAGCAAGGAAGCAATCAAATGTAAATGCCAAAAACTGAGACTAGCGACTGTCAGCGGGTAATCAGATGACAAACAAGCATTGGCGGCAGATCGTACCAGTTAGTACACGGAGAAATTATGGAGAATAAAATAACATTGGATAGAAGGTGGGTAATCTGTATCGGTTGTATCGTTTTGTTTTTAAGCGGTTATTTCGGATCTCAATTCACCACTACGCCGGCTCAAGCCAATGTGCTAGATGCCACAACTTCCAATACCAACAATAGCCAGTTACTGATGTCGTCCACCGATTTAGAGACTGGGAAACAAATAACAATTATTGACGTAAAGTCAAAAGCCATAAGTGTTTATCTCATCGAGCGGGGCACGGGTAAAATACAATTTCTTAGCTCACGAAACGCTCACTGGGATTTTCAACTTGACGAATACAATTCGGGGAATCCAACACCTCGAGAGATTCAACAGCTAATCAATCAATGAAAACAAGAGGATTTTGATGGTTTTTGCCTTAGTTTTGCAACAAACAAAGGTCAAGCAACGGGAGTTGGAATACCGAACAGGAGAACAGGTAACCTATGCGCACCACGGCGTAAAAAGTCCCTATTCAAGTTCGAAACAAAATTCAGTTTTCGATTTTGCTAGGGAAATGTCTTGTTTTCATAAAAAATGGTAACGACAAATGGCAGACAAAATCAACTTAAATGAAGCTGCAAAGATCCTCAACATTGATGTCGAGCGACTTCAGCACTTAACCCGTATGGGTGAAATTCACGGAATCCAAGATGCTAACGAAACTGCATTTACATACCAAGAACTGCTGCGTTATGCCAATTCTAATGAAATTGACATACCAGATGTCCACGCGAGCGACTCAAGCAACCTATTTGACGATGATTCCGTACTCGTCGCGGAAACTCCAATATCCCCAGCAGCCGGCGGCAGTGGCACAATTATAGGCGATGAAGCGAGCGTCAATCCGCATGATAGTGACCTAAATATTGGTGACTCACTCGAGTTGGAAATAGACGATTCCGACGATCTCTCCTTGGATCTCGAAGAAGGTGACCTCGACCCCGACGACAAAACAATGTTCGCAGGTGAGGACAGCGCAGGTCTATCGGCTGCGGAAATTGCAGCGCTCTCTTTGGACTTAGACGACGAAGGAGCTATTGCATCTGACGATGATACTCAATTTGGTGCTGGCGAAGAATCAGACCTAATGGGTGATGAAGTTTTGAATCTGGATCTCGGTGGATCGTCTGACGATGATACTCAATTTGGTGTTGGCGAAGAATCAGACCTAATGGGTGATGAAGTCTTGAATCTGGATCTCGGTGGATCGTCTGACGATGAAACTCAATTTGCTATAGGCAATGACGGCTTTCCAGTTGCCGAAGATGAGTTGGTTCTCGGTGGCGAGGAAATGCCCGTTGACGCAGCCGCCGGTAACGATGTGGCCTTAACTGCTGGAAACAGTGGCATCAACTTATCGAGTCCACACGACAGCGGGATTTTTCTGGAAGGCGATGTGCTAGATCTTTCTGCGGAAAGTGGTAGCTCACTGGAATTACCCGGTGTCGACGACGAGTTTATTCTTGGCGGCAAACCCGATGATGAAATGTCCGACAGTGGATCTCAAGTCATAGCCTTGTCAGATTCAATTGCGTTTGGCGAAGACACAGCAACAATCGTACAACCTGAAGGTGCTGCAGACCCATTCGCAATACCGCCGGGACCTGATCCTTTCGCAGTTCCCGATCCCGCCATGCAAACTGATCCTTTCGCGATGGGTCACGGCCAACCAGTCGCGGCAGCTGAACCAGAAATGGTCGCCAGTAGTGAAGTGCTCGCACCAGTCATGCAAGAAGCCAGCTATGGGTTCTTTAATGTGTTCAGCCTGTTCATGGTGTTCTTTATGCAAGTTGCGATTTTCGTCATGTTAATCGACCTTGTCAAAAACTTATGGGGGCATCATGCCGAAACACCATCAGAAATTTCTACCATGCTGATCAAATCAGCCGGAGAACTCAAAAACGGTCAAAATGCTTGGATGGTTCTCACCATAGCCGCCTGTGTATTTTTTATCGCCATTATCGTCGGCTGGATTCTCGACCGCGGCCGTAACAAGTAGTCGTTGATCGCACGATATTCGGTAGAAAAAAGGAATCGCTGTCGAGGAATATTCGTCGATAATAACGACTCTAAAGCCCCTGCTAGATCGCCCGTGCTTGGGCTATAATTAATCCTTGCGTAGACAATCACATTAGGCTTGCCTTGGGACTCGAAAATGTGTCCATAATAGGGTTTTCCAGTCACATGTTGAACGTCTAAAAGATTCATCAAATCTGCCAAGCAGGTTTCCCACCTCACGTTTGCCCCATTTCTTCAATATCCAGCACTAGAGCTTTAGAATTTAATGGCCCGTCCACAGCTCGTTACCGCCGAACAGCCAGCTCCCGTCAGAGCGGTTCTACGATGCTATGAGTTTTTTGCATCACTCAAATTGGCCGTTGTGATGATCTTCTCCATGGCTTTTACCCTCGGTTACGCAACGTTTGTGGAGGCGGCCTATGGCACTCCGGTGGTACAGTTTTTCGTATATCAAACATGGTGGTTCAACGCCCTTAATTTTACATTGGGCGTCAATATTTTCTGCGCTGCAGCAATACGCTATCCCTGGAAGCGTTATCAAACCGGTTTTGTGATTACCCATATCGGACTGATGACTTTGCTAGTCGGTGCCGCCATCGGACGAAAATATGGTGTCGATGCTCAAATCCCTGTCTTTGAACACAAAATGGAAAACTACGCCTTTGACCGTGGACGCATGTTTTTTGACCTCGAAATTGTCGATGACCACTCCGAATCGAGTCAACATAACCATGATGAATTTGTCCATTCACAAATGCGAGTACCGTTTCTCGCTGGGCCATTTAACTGGGAAGATTATGAAAGCCAATTTGGCTACACTCTCGAGGGCGGAATAGATTTTAGTGGCATCCAAGGTTTACTCAAGAATGGTTTGAGATGGTCAAGCGGTCATATATTTAAACTCGCACAACGGCACGAACCCAACGATATCGTCGTTGACCAAACCCTTATTCAAGAAGGGCAAAGCAACGGGCAACAGCTGAAGATTGAGGTCTTAGACTTCCAGGCTGATTCGCAGAAATCTTCGCTACCGCGAGTTGAAATTGTATTGAGCAATCCGCCGCAGCAGTTTCTCGATGAGGACACCGGAAAACAAGAAGAACGTCCGGGGACATTCGATGCCGAATCACCAAATGCGTTTCCAATTACAATTATGCCCTTGTCCGACGCTTTAGCAGCAATCTACGGTGACATCTATCCCTATGGATTCAGCCAACCCCAACAGGCCGGCGGCGGCAAAGTCATGCTATGGATTGCACCCGATGCAGAATATCGGGCTGCCTTTCTCGAAGGAGCGCCCGTTGGCGATCTCGGCGTAAATGGTCGAGTCGTGTTGCGGATTGCCGGAACAACCCACCAATTGGAATTAGACGCGCCACGAGAAGATGGCATCCTTGAATTGCCCAACTCAGACTACAAAGTAAAAGTTCTCGGACTGTGGAATGACGCTGTCGAAGGCCGTCCCGGTACACCCGGCACAACCTACGGTTACTCCAATAACTTGCAACAGGCCGAGCCAGAATCACCAGCGGCTCATTTGCAAGTTCTAGATAAAAATGGGGAGCCTTGGGGACGAGAAATATTGTTGTTCGCCAATAAGCCGCATCACAATGTATTTGACTTTGATCAAAAGATTTACGGAACCTATTGGTTTGACTTTTCAAAAAAATCGATTCAGCCTTTCGGCGGCGATCCTGCTGCTCAGGAACAAGTTTATTCACGCATTGAATTCCTGCAAGGCGATAATGACATACTGTACTACCGCTATTGGAATCGCCGCACCAACAAATTAGTTTCTGTCGGTAGCCTCATCGACGACGGTGGCGTCAATAGTGCTGTTGATGGTTTTCAAATGCCACAGTTTAAATCACCGTTGCGATTTTACGTCAATGATTTCCAATCTAGCGATAAACCGCGGGCTACTAGCGAGGCATTGCCGTTCAACAGAGACTTACAAATCGTGCAACGGCGAGTGATGGCCTTAGTGCGAGTCACCTTTGGCACGACGACCGAAGAGCATTGGATACGAGCATTTGTCGGAGTTCCGGGAGAGCGACGTGCCCCGGACCAAGAAATACGTATTCACGATGAACCAAGCGGGCAAACCCTTGTGGTCTCCATGCCAACGCAAGCCCTCAATATTGGTTTCCGTATTCGATTGAAAGATTTCGAACGTAAACTTGACCCGGGTACACGGCAAGCTTCACACTTTTCGAGTTGGGTTGATTTCGTCGACTTGAATAACACTCGCGAGATTTGGGGAGTTGGTACCGCCGAATCAACCGCACAACCCTTAGCGGTTCCCCCGCGAACGGAAAGCGGCCAACTTACCGACGCTGACACTGCTCACAGCGTTTCCGGCTTTGCAATGGTGGCTGCGAAACAAGGAACTGTTGTTTACTGGATAGATGCACAACAACGTGAAATCAACATAACACAACTCGATACTGGTGATACAAAACCGTTCTTAAACGGTCAAATATTGCGGCAACGCAATCAAGGCCAAGGTAGCAACGGAGGGCTCAATCAACCACACAGTTTAGTATTTGATGCAGAAAACAATCGCCTCTATTGGATCGATACCATTGGCGGCAACACAATGATTCAATCGATGAGTATATTTGATGACGAACCTCCAAAACGAATCGCACTCTCGGCCGGTGTTATTTCCAACATCGCTCTGCATCCGCTGCAAGAGACAATCTTTTGGATTGATGCACTCAACAATCAGATCATGCGCGGCCCACTCGACGGTAACGCGCCTCCAACCATTGTCGTCAGCAACATTCCTAAACCAAACGGTCTAGCCATTGCTCAGAAATCCGACACGCTATATTGGGGTCAAACAGATTTTACTTCCGACGGAATTTCGACCGTCGGCACCATCGTTTCTCGCGGCATTGATTCGAGTCGGCCACCCAAAGAAATTACCCGACTTGAAATCGACAATTACTGTGTATCCCTTACGCTTGATCAACAACACGACACCTTGTATTTTATCGAAGCCCCCCAACCAACCAAAGAATACATTGGTCAACATAGTGCCGAAGTGCATTCGACCCATTTCTTGAAATCGATAAGTACCTCCGGAGGCAATGAACGCGTTTTCGACGTTCCCGATCTCGATTTGGCCGATCACCTATATGTCTTTGGGGAATCCGTTTATTGGGATCAATCTGCTTCTTTTGGACATGACGTATTCATCACCATGAACGCACCTGTCCAATTCGATAGCCCAACGAATGGACATAGCTACCGCTTGTTCCAAGAGAGTTTTAGTGGGCCTTGGAATCCCGGCGAAGCGGAATACGAACGAGTCATTCCCGCCGATTCACTGCAAACCGATTTATATTTATCCGTACTTACGGTAAACCGTGATCCAGGCCGAGCTATTCGTAATTTCGGCTGCTTAATTGTTTGCCTTGGCATCTCAATTATGTTCTATATGAAAGCGTATTTCTTTAAATCAAAACCACCCGTTCGAGCTTCCAACAAATTTTTTAATCCTGACGACGCAACAGAAAATTCAACGTCCACTAATGAAACTTAATGCGTAAAGCAGAATCACATTACACGTGGCAATTGTAAAATTATTGCAGCCGAAATAATTATTTAAAATGGCGATACAAAACATGGTTACCCTAAAGAAAACTCGGTTGTGGATAGCGCTACTTACACTGCTTGTGACAAGCGTGGCATCCATTATTCCGCTAACGACTGTGTCTGCTCAAGACATTCAGCTCCATGATTTCCGGTACATACCAGTATTTCACAAAGGGCGTATTAAACCGTTCGACTCCTACGCCAATGAGATCCTTGAAGTCATTGCCAACACGACTCGTGGATCAATCACGCTCGATATGGCGGACTATTTCTCGCCTAGCGAATTGGCATCTGACAAATTAAAGGATGTCATAATCCTCTTTCCAAAAACTGGCGAAGATGAATTTAAACGCACATGGTCTGCCTCGGAACTAGTTCTGAGCTGGCTTGTCGAACCTGAAAAATGGGAACATGTGCCATTTATTTACGCCACACATGAAGAGGTTCGTAACAAACTTGATGTAGAAATCGAAAATGGCGTCCGCAAATACGTTTCGCCCGCTCAAATCAAAAATTCATCATCGTTGCAAGCTTGGCTAACTGAATCTGCCGAACAACAACGCTCTGGAACGGATCCGGACGACGAGTTTTTCAAACACATCGAAACAGTACTAGGACGACTCGACCTCTTTCGCAGTGTTTCACTACAAGCGAAGGACCCGCTAACCGGTAACATCCGTATCGCTGATATTGGTGATCGCAAACAATTTTGTTCTTCTGTACAAAAAATTGTTCGTGTTCTCGACACGCCCAGTCAACGTGGTTCCCTCTCAGAACGATTGCGGAACCTCGCCAACGTTTTCGGTCAAGCCGCGGCTAGTCCCGAGGGTCCGCTCGCAACGGGTCAACGTTTGGCCGCTTCTATCAATAATTCAATTACCTATGCCTACCACCTGCAACTAAAATCAGCTGTCATTCTTGGATTTGAAGTTCCAACGGATGAAGACAGCCAGGCAGTCGTCGCAGCCGATGAAATGACAACGGAGAAGATTGCGGAGATTGTTTTCTTGTTACGCGCTAACATCCAAACGATGCAACAGAGCTTCCGACAAGTCCAAGACGAATTCTCCAAATCGCCTCAAGGCTTAAATGCAACACAACTCA
>LWDU01032277.1_pt2 | contig 22732 bp, 24 predicted proteins | sample 727161 | NCBI WGS metagenome assembly LWDU01 (sample SAMN04566230, study PRJNA314399) | hydrothermal vent metagenome | isolation source: deep sea hydrothermal plume seawater | place: Mexico: Gulf of California, Guaymas Basin | collected 2004-07-11
TTTTCTTGCGAGAATCCTGTGACCTCGATGATGGTGACGAAGTCAGTATCGTCCTTCCATAAGATCGAATTGCCGAATCAGAATTTCTTTTTGTTGTTGGCGGCATAACTCTTGCCATCGGGAACTAGTCTTGTCGGGTTTTGGCACCAATGGTTGTTCAGATTCAATATCTGGAATGCCGTCCCATTCAACCGACCACAAGATTAACCAATCCGATTCTGCCAATCCAAGGTCGATATCCATCTCTGGGTGAGATAGAGCTTGCTCAACCAGTTCAAGACTTCGATATTTTGTGATTAAACCATGAAGTGCATTGGCAATCCGTCGGACTTGATTCCAAACGAAAGCCTCGCCAATTATTTCGAAACCAATTATCCGGCCCTCGCTGGTCCAAGGTATGCAAGATTCGACCACTCGTACCGTGCCTCGTCCGGCTTCGGTACGGGAAAAATTTGCCCAATCGTGTTTTCCTTCAAACATTTGACACCAGTTTGTGAATTGTTCCAAGTCCGGTTCAGTCCACCCTTCCATGCATTCCATGCGATATCGGTATGTCCGTCTGAGGGCACGTCTAGGACTCCAATCATCTGCAACCCTGCGAGCATCGAGCAATGAGATGGAGTCTGGAATTTGGTGGCCGACGGCTTTGAGAAATCCTTCTGGACCCATCGGCACCCATTGGTCTTCGTCCAAATCGATGAATCCACCATTTAGGCGAACGTGAACACCAGCATCGGTTCTGCTTGCGAATGCAACCGGCATTCGCTGAGTGGTCCACTTGAGTTTTTTCTGGAAGATATGAACGAAAGTTCCTTGTACCGTTGGAATATCTGGCTGAATTTGACTTCCGTGAAAACAATCACCGAAATGACCGAACCGAAAGGCGATTCGCGCCATTGCCAAAAGAGGTTCACCTCACTCTGAACTTAGGGTTTCGACCGCATCTGCAACCGTATAACCAAGTCCACCAACCGCCCAAATGAGCGCTTGCTTAAGCCAGGGCTTGCAGATTGGATTGTCACGGTCGAGGCGTTCGATCGCTTCAACTATCAATCGGCTCGCCTCAAATAGGGTATCATCAACCGGGATTTCGTTGAGCTCTGCCATCTTCTCCAAACGTAGGTATTCTTTGATAGCCATTGGTATTCTGCCGCAATCGAGGCAAAAGTTTGCAAAAGAAGAAACATATTCGAGATTTTCCTCATCAAAAGTCATTGCTTTCTTGTAAGAACGCATAACCAAAGCTGCTGGGATATCGTCTGCCATGTCCATAGTCATGCGCATGAATGCGCATTCAGCCCAGCCATAGTGTGCGGCTGCGTTTTCAGGCTCTGCGGTTCGAGCTTGATCAAATAATGCCAAAGCATCGTCGAATTGTCCACCCGAAAGGGCGATGCCTGCTTGCTGAGTTAGGTCGCTCATGAATTGAGCCCTGACGGGATTAGTTCTTGAATCAATCCCTTGAAACTTCTTCACTGAGTGAGGTGTTCCTTTAGGTCGGTGAGTACACCAGAGGTCGAATGACGCTGGTGCATCTCGTTGAGTAAACCATCGATCTCTTTCCACTTGCCGATGCAGTAAAAGCAGTGTCGGGGGTCGGGTAAATCTATCTTTCGAGTTCTCTGGAAAGATAATGCAGCGAAGAATTTCTTGAAGAGGTTCTTAGTGATCATCTTCTCTATGCTTCCACCATCTCCGCCACCATCGCTTGCGGCTCCCGCGGTAATTCCCATAGTGTCTGAGCCAACACCAAGTTCGCTGCCAGTATCGCAAATAATTGTATTATATCCAATTAACGATCCCATCATTGTACGTTGGGTTCTGATCTCGTTGATATTGTCGAAGAGGATTCTTCGGCCATCACCTGGCACGAAGAAGTGCTGGGTGAAGATAACACGGTGGTTGGTGATAGCATAGTGGAAACTGCGCTGGTAGAATAGAGTGAATGCCCAAAAGAAGCCAGCGGTTACCCATCCGGCTAAACCATAATTATAATCGTCTATTAGTGGGATGTAATCGTTGCCGATAACTCCATCGATAATCAATAAGGTTGGGAATGCTGTGATGAACATTAGATAGGATGATACCCATTTCCCACTCGATGCTCCATTCATCATTCGATTCATCCAAGCGAGGATGAACATGAATGCAGTAAACCCGAAGACACCAGAGCCTGTGATGATAGTAGCAGCCAATGCGAATACGAAATTGACATTATCTCCACTTATCATCGAATCAAAACTACCATTGAATATCATATGAATCAAAATAATCCATACGCCAAGGATGTAATTGGATGTGAATGCAAATACGGACGGTTTTATTTCTTTGAGAATTTCTTCATCTTTGGTTAAACGGAACTTATCCCGCAGTTTTTGGTTGGTTTCTTTAGCAGGTGCAGATTCTTCCTCTTCAGTCATATTGCCCTCTCCCTAAACAGTCCTACAAATAAGCATCTTTGATGAAGGTTTTGCCTACTTCCCTAGTGAAGAAGGCCCCATGAGTGTTCTGCATTGCCACGGATAGTGGTCCAATCACTTCGGTTTCGAGTCTCCTTTTTCTCGATAATTGCGATTTTTTTCACATCGAGAGGATATTCGTTATAGGTTAAATGAGAGGTTAAACCACCGCGAGTAGGTTGGTCAAATGTCCAGTGTGCTCTGCTGACCGCATGTGCTTCAATTTTTATTTCACAGACCGCATTCCACATTCTAACATGAAAAATAGGTAAGCCCTCTTCGCTACATGTTCTTTCTACCTGAACTTTTGAAAACCGTTCGGATTTCTGGTTTTTTGCATCGTGAAATAACCCGGCTTGAGATATTGCCAAGTGGGTGAGGTCTCTACGCTTCCATGGTTTTGAGTTGCGTGCGGTGATGGTAGGTGCCAAATGAGGGAGGAACCAATCGATATATGATCCATCATCTAGATGGAGCATTCCCCAAAACCACGGCACCGATGGTGCTTGAACACAGACCTTTTGAAAATATGCGGTCCCTTGGGTCTTGACCCCATCTATCGAGCCATTGCATAGAGCACCATGTAAACGAGAAATGCCATAACCCATTCCAGACCCATATTCTGCTTGGGCCTTTTTCATGGTCGACATCGCACGATTCCATGGCCTCATCTCAAAGTCAAATTCCCCGTGTTCGGTTTGTAATTTCAGCCAAAATTTATCCTCTTTATCATTCAATCCCATCGAAAATTCCTTTTCGGTAGTCGTTGCTACAATTCCACCTTTTCCGCCTTTCCACTGAGGATGGTTTTCTGCGATTACGATAATTCTAGATTCCTCCAGAACTAAAGGTTCGACCATTTTTTCACCATCAAACCACCAGGCTGCGACCATTCCATTCATTGCGATACCGCCTTTTTCGTCGAAGCCGGGTCGCCCTTTTGGCTGCCATTCATGACCATTTATCGTGACCGATGAATTATCTTTGGTCGACCAAAGCACCATCAGTTGGCGACCTGCAGACTTTCCCTCTTCATCATCGAGCATCAATAACCACCACCACCAATCCCAAGTCAGGTGGTGTAAGGGTTCCAATTCTTGTAATTTCCACAGGCTTGACAAATCGCCGGTGAATTTTTCAGGAATCATCGATCAATCAACTTCCTTGCCTTTAAACAGGGTTTGGCCAATGAACCATGCGACGATTCCTTGAACCAACAAGACCATTGTTGCGGTAACAAATGCTGCCCAATTTGCCATATTGAGTCCACTTTTTCCTGAGAATACCGCTAAGGGTTCTGCACCAGGCAGGGCATTGTAATTCCAACGACCGCTCCATGAATAATAATCTCCATTGCCGCCGCCCCATAATCCCATCTCGATCAAATTCCAATTATCTGGCCAACTCAAAGCGACTCCCGCATCGACCAAGGTTAGGCCCCAGCCGATTACCGAGAAGAATTTGATTGGTGAATCCCCGCCTGATAATAATGCGACGAAAGCCATTCCCAGTTCCCAAGTTGCGAAAATTATTGCAAGTATTACGCCGTTTTTCCATAATATCCCGAAACTGCAAAATATCATCCCATATACAAATGATACCAGCATCGCGGCCCAAGCAATCGATAGCCATACCCCTAGATCTGACCATCTGAAGAATCCATCACTTGGGCCGATAAATCCTGTAACCACAGCTAAGAAAGTACACAAACCGATGATGTACGGCCAGACAATACCGAGGTACCCGACCATTCGATAGAGTAATATTTCACCCCGAGCGATCGGTTTTGCCAACATGTAATGGAGGGTACCGTCGCTCATTTCCTCACGGATTAAACCGGTCGCTAAAAATAGCGGTAAGAATATTCCCAAGAGATAAACAATGCCGAATTTTCCGATTCCTAAGACGAAAGCACGATGCCCTGCTTCCTTGACGTAGGCATTATCATCAGGGTCCTCATCTACCCCTCCATCGCTTAGAATTTCATAACTTTGAGTCCTAACATTCCACTCGAGATAAACATCGCATTCGATGCCATTATCGTTAGCATCGCGCTGACTTGAGGTATCCTTTTGTAAACAATCGCCATCATCGTCATAACCGACACTCATGTTTTGACCATTGAGATTAGCCCAATTAAAATCATCTTCATCGATCCAAACCGAAGGATCGTCGGGTTCAACTCCGGAGGGGAATGAATTTGGATTCGTCGGATTTGTGCCGTACTTTCGCTCTTGACCATCGGGGTAACCATCACCATCTGAATCAAAGGAATCCCCGTCATTATCGATCGGATCGATATCGGTTCCCATCGCATCGATATAGAACAGCAGCATTAGTAAAATCGCCATCAATCCAGCACCCATCACCGCCCATGTCGAGATACGGGTGCGATATTGACGCATCGTAAACTCAGCGATTGCGGTAGCTTTGCGGTCGAGTTTCGACCAGATAGTATCCATTTGATTACTCATGCAAGGCCTCCGGTCAAATATTGAAGAATTGATTGAAGGTCATCATCTGGGTTGTCGATTCCAGTGACCTTTAGGCCGCTTTGAAGAATTACTTGTGGTAATTCTTTGTGGACATCGCCGAGATTTTTTGTCTCGATCATCAATTGGGTTGGGTTGATAAAACTCAACCCAGTAACCGCATCGATAGCCATGATATACTTTGCAACTTCACGCGGTTGTTCACAATCGAGTGAAATTTTGTGTGGATGTTGGTCGATCATTTCACGGATTGCATGGGAGTTTCCAAGTGCTAAAACCCGCCCGTGGTGTAGAATTACGATCTGTTCGGTAATGCGCTCAATCTCGTGCAAAATATGTGAACTGACCAAAACGGTTCTACCCAACCGGCCTAATTCTTTGATAACATTCATAATCGTGGTTCGAGCTAAAGGATCACAGCCTTGGAGTGGTTCATCGAGAATAATCAACTCGGGGTCATTGACCAATGCATGGGCAATCTTGACCCTCTGCCGCATCCCTTTGGAAAATTGTCCGATCTTTTTGTGCATGACATCGGTTAAGGATACAAACTCCAAAACCCTCTCAGCCTCCTCTCTTGCTTCGTCCCGAGTCATGCCGTGAAGGCGGGCAAATGTGACCACAAAATCAAGCGCAGTCATCCAATCGTGCAATTTCTCCCCTTCCGAAACAAAGCCAACTCGAGAGTATGGCGCTGAGTTTTTCCACGGATTTGTGCCGAAGAGTTTCACATCTCCTGAACTCGGTTTTAATTTCCCCATCATTAATTTGAAAAGGGTTGATTTCCCTGCTCCATTCATTCCTAAGATTCCGGTTACTCCGCCCGAAATTCCCAAGGAGATTCCCGAGAGCGCATTTATTCGACCGTAGGTTTTGGAAACCTGATTGAACATCACCACAGGTACAGAAACATTTGGAGTCCATTCTTTGGTTTCGGCTTGACCAACCTGGGTCATATCTGGCATCATTCTCGGGTCACCTCCAAAGATGAAACACGATTTGCGAGTAAGTATAGAGCTAAACCATTGAAGATTACCACCGAGGCTAATGACCAAGCCCATGGATGGTCATAGGTCATTTCGGTTCCGATTATCGCTTGGCAAACATGGGCGATCGAATCATAAGGTGAAATCACATACAAAATCGACTTGTCGAATAAACCATCGATTATTGCAGCCATGGTTTTTGTGCCCATCAAAATCGCCAATAATCCGATTGCGGGAAAGAATCTCCCTCTCGAAACACTCGAGAGGGCTAAGCCGATGGAGGTATAGGTGAAAGATAGGAAAAGTCCGCATGCAAAAGCCGCTAAAAATAACGGCCATGCCCATCCCCGCCCCATAACCAAAATGTCTGCGAAATAGTAGAGTGCGAGTGTGCCGTTGATTATTATGAATAAAATAATCATTATCGAAAGGAATTTCATCGCTGCATAATCGAATCTTGAAATCGGGCGTGAAAAGTATAATGCACTAGTTCCATGGGCTCGATCGTCAGAGATCATACCACCGACTAATAAGGCCGCTACAACGGGATAATAGAGAATATTACGCGGCCAAAACCCCATCACGTGCCCGTATAAATTGTCGCGGTTCACCCCGAACATACCGTAGAGGGTACTCTCGCCAATCAGCCCAGCTAACACGGTGAGTGCCACGTCGGTCATCGAAGCTATAATCACAAAAAAAACGAATAATTTGGTTGGCATTCCCCAAGGCCTGTGGCCTTTTTTGAATATTCCAAGAACATGGTGTCTGAGGATTGCCCAATTACGCATCCAACGCGGGTTTAATTCACCTTCCCAAGTCTGATAAATCTGCTGGAATATTTGTCCAGTCTGCTGTTCAGCCACCTGTGCCTCAGCGATTTCATCGCCATCTCCCGACGACCACGCCGCCTCCATTCTCGCTTGGCCTGTCACGGGGGTTTGTGCACCGAAAGTTTCGATTTCATCGCTCAAAGCATCACCCCTTTCAACAAGTCGTCAGTCGATTTGACCTCATGGCCTAGACGGTCCATTATCACTAGGAATAAATCTTCCAAACTTGCCTCGTGGTCGTGCATCCTTCTAACTTGAGATCCGGCTTGATTTGCACAATTTAGAATAGCATTGTGAATATCATCTCCAGTATGTTTGATTCGCATAATTCGCCCTTCCCGGCGAACCGATAACCCTCGGTCTTTCATGATCTCTTCCATTTTTGAAGCTGCGCCCCAAACATGAATTTCAACCTCTTTATCGATCGCTTTTAAATCCTCAATCTTCCCTTGTGCTGCCAGTTTTCCTTTATGCAAAAGGACGATATTTTCACAAACTCTTTCAACATCTTCCATCAGATGAGATGCCATCAATATCGAGCGGCCGCCTTGTTTAACTGTTGTCTCCAAAGTGTTGAGCATGAATTCTCTGGCTTGTTGATCGAGGCCGTTACTAGGCTCATCTGCAATTATCAAAAGCGGGTCATGAATAAGGGCACAAGCCAATTTTGTTGCCTGTTTCATACCGGTTGAAAATGTTGAAACCTCACGATATCTTTGCTCTCCAAGTCCAACATATTCCAGGGCTTGGTGGGCTCTTTGCATTGCCACTTGTGGATTCATCCCTAACAGTTCCCCGCTGTATTTGACCTGATATATCGCTTCCATTTTGGGATTGAGTGCATCATATTCAGGCATATAGCCAATGCGTTGTCGAATCATATCGCCTTGGGTACGGATGTCGAGTTCGAGCACTCTTCCATCTCCAGATGTCAGTTGAATCAAACCGAGGATTGTTTTGAGAAATGTGGATTTCCCGGCACCGTTCGGCCCAAGTAAACCGGTCGCGCCATGTGGGATTTGGATGTCCAATGAATCCAAGGCGATATGAGGGCCATAAGCCTTGGTTAGGCCCGTGGATTCTATGACGAATTCCCCGACCATGTCGACATGACACTTCGATAGGCCCTTGAACATGCCCCTTACAGGGGCAATCCTTCTCGGGTCTTTATGGCGATACCTTTTGTAAAAGACTCCATCTCGGATGCCGTTGATTGACTTCGGCCAACACCGAGCAAATTTCCATTCTTGTCCACGATTAAAACGGTTTCATCCGGTCGAACCCAACCATCGCAGCCAAGGATAAATCCATGCATGACGGTTCGACCTTGACGGATAAATGGTGCAGCATCGTCATCGACGACGACCCATGCGATTCCCCCAGCACAATTATTGATGATACCTTCAGGACCAAATCCTAACGGAATTGGATTTTGCCGTAGTGAATGAGCCCATTTTGCCCCTTCGATCGTCAAGGAAATACCACCTTCTGCTAAGCGAGGCGAGAATAGATGGCGACCATCAGCGTGAATGACATTTTTCACTCGATCAGTACGACTCATCACGTAGGTTGCCCCTTCCAATATTTCCTCTGCGTCATTCGGGTGAATATTGTTCAGAACAACCAATTTATCAAAAATTTGCCAACGGTTTAGCATCTCTCTATCACGCTCACTTTCTTCAATCTTCAATAGATCAAATGCTCGCTGATGCAAACCTTCGCCCTCGGAAATATCCATACAAAGTATTTTTCGTTCAAAGATTCCTAATCTTTCCAATTCAGATTTGATCCACATCATATCAGGACGGCGCTTCCACAGCCAATCTGGCCCTTCTATCTGCGCCCACGGATTAAGGTCCTCCAGACTCCAAGGAATCAAGCCGAGAGGGGTTAAAACCATGATTTCTATATCTTGTGAAACCAATCGCTCGATCAGGTCTCCGACCTTGGTTCGCCAAGGTGCCGGTGCGCCATGTAAAACCAAAACATCCCCAGGGGAGGTTGAACGCCATCGAGTGAATAATCTGCGTCTTGCCATAACGATATGTGGTCGGTGATGAGTATCGATTCCACCCCAGGTTTCACAACCGTTTCGAGGGGTATATTGAGCATTCAATAACCACTCCCAGTTCTCTTCCCATCTTCCTTTTTGCTCACCGATTTCTTTACTCGCACTAATGTCGTCGAGTATTATCGGCTCCATCGAGGATTTAGCAGGGTTGGTCACTAGCCATAGGAATGCCTCGCGCAGGGCTGAATGCTCGTGACTTCGCCTCTCTGCCAAGCGCCAAATCGTGCCGTCGCGAACAGCTTGGCGGCATCGCGATAATTCCTGAAGGGTAATCTCTAGATTGAAGCGAGCGAGGATTTCGGTTCGCTCAGATTTTGGCAAAGCTCTTACCTCAGCAGGTGTAACTCCAGAAATTGCAGGTGTAATCATTGGCCACTCGGTCATTTCGGCGATTTTTTCGGTACCCCATGGTGTTAACAAACGACCGTCGCGAGCAAATAATGCATAAGCGGCTGAATCGAATAGATCTGCACCCATAGCAACCAGCATTGGGAATAGCATAGGGTGACCACAACCAAACATATGTACCGGTTTTGATGGTTTTAATCTCGATTTACAGACCAACATTATTTTTGCTAAATCCTTGTAGCGTTGCTGCTCCATTATGGGTACAATTCCACCAATCGGATGCACGGTGAAATCAAACTTACTCATCCCAATTGCGCTTTTGGCGCGTAATTCGGGAAAAATCCCACCCTGAATCGGGCCATTCAACATAGTACTCCCAGCCGTTTCCAGTGATGGTGCAGCGCGTTTGATGGTTTCATCGACCGCGTCTTCGACCTGTGAATAAGTCATATCTGGCCTACTAAACACATCGAGCATCGTTGCAATGTCTACTCCAATATTTTTCTGAAATTCGACAATTTCTTCGACCCCAACCTCGACATCGCCATAAATATAAGATTGAAAAGTCCCCGAATCGGTCATGATTATTCCAGGATAATCTATTAACTCATGGACATTTTTTTCCAAAGCGACCTCTTTGAGATGATCGTGTTTCCAAATCACATAAGAGTTGGTGATCAGGGCTTGAATTCCATATTTGTCCCACATTTCACGTGGCTCTATGGTACGAATGTTTGGATTGATAACCGGGAGCAAACACGGGGTCTCCAAAACCCCATGTGCAGTATGGAGTTTACCCAACCGAGCTTGACCATCCCTGATGGTAATCTCAAAACGGCCAAGGTCTTTCTCCCGGCAAGGTTTTGGGTCTGGACGGCGTCCATCAAGCCACTTCATATCAGGGCGCTGCCGCCGGGGGGTAATCAAGTCTTTAGGTTGGAACTAGAGGTCGAGTTGGCTTGCTAAGAGTGCAGCGAGGTGAGATTCTATATTGCGTAGGTGGCCTGAAAGCGTGACTCGAGAAATATCGATCGAAGCTGCGATCTCCTTTGGCGAGATTTGCCGTGGATTTTCATAATAACCCAATTTCCAGGCTGCTTCAAAAGCCTTGATTTTTTGTTCGGTCAAGCCTTTGGTCAAATAATCCTCTTCACTTGGTGTCGAGTCGACTACCGATATAGAAACTGGCTCTTTGAATTGGCGGAATCCTTCAACCATCTGTTTACAGCCTTTTGGGCTACCTCTGATGATTATTAGCGTCTCGGTTCGGCCGATAAACGAATCTGGAATGACTACTGCACTATTGATGGCTTCACCAATTAGGCTTAGACCATGATAATTCTGGCAAATAGCGGTATGAATCGGTTGCCCCCTTTCTTCTCTAACCGAGAGAATCTCTTCGACAACCAACCAAGGAATGTCATTAAGTTCATCGAGTTCATGGCCTTGTATCATTTTTATCTCATATGCTTGACGTAAAAATCCGGCTTCTTTATCTCGCCAAATATTTCCCATCAAAGTCATTTTCTCACAGATTGCGAAGAGTTCTTTGAACTCGGTATTCATCAACTGTGCCCCTGTGTACCGGACCCTTACCTCTCTCATAGGAGGATATACGGTTCCTATCCTATATCAATGCACGACCGGCAGATGCTCAATTCATCATACAAAATCAACTCCACCATGAGCCAATACAAACTCTCGGCCTAAGTCGTCGAATGTATCCAAAAGACTTTTTGTAAACTTTATACTATCTATTTCGGGATCATTTTCAAGATCATTTTTAATGCCTTGTAAAGTGCCAGGTGCGGCTCCACAAGATATACAAGCGCCACCTAAATCCAAAACTAATTGTAAACAATTATTCGATTCGATTTTTGATGAAATTAGTATCTCCCCTCCATGACCATCTAAGGCAGCTCTTACCGGTCCAAGTCGCGATAATAAAGCTGGGACCAAATCCGTTAAACCTATCAAACTAAGGTCACGCAAGCGTTCCTCCTCCTCCAGATTAGTAGATTCGGCAATTCTTTTTGAAGATTCAATAGCCAAAGCATCAGCAGCCTCACGCCGATATTGCTCTAGGATATCATCGTCCATATTTCTATGGCTGAGTCCGAAAGGTAATAACCCTCCCTAAAGTTAGGCAAAATCTGTTTACAGTCCTTGATAAGGAAGCGCTTGTAGGCACAGGTATGAGCGAAGAGGTATTGTGCATTGAAAACCTCCACGTCTCGGTCGATGGTATCGAGATTATCAAGGGCTTGAACCTTGTGATCAACAAAGGTGAAGTTCATGCGATCATGGGTCGGAATGGTGCTGGAAAATCCACTTTGGCTAATGTGATTATGGGTCATCCAGCATATGAGATCACATCGGGAACAATTCATTATCTCGGTCGAGCACTAGAGGAGTTTGAAGTCTTTGAAAGAGCTCGGGCAGGCATGTTTTTGTCATTTCAATATCCTGTGGTTATCCCCGGAGTTCAAGTTGGAACCTTCTTGCGAAAATCTGTAAAAGCGGTACGAGGAGATGATTCACTTAGTCCGCGCCAATTCAGAGCTGAGTTGAGAGAAAAAATGTCCTTATTGGAAATGGATCGCTCTTTTTTGGGCAGATATGTGAATGACGGATTTAGTGGCGGAGAAAAAAAGCGTTTGGAAATTCTTCAAATGCTACTTTTACAACCCAAACTCGCATTGCTCGATGAAACCGATTCCGGTTTAGATATCGATGCATTGCGAGTGATTGCAGATGGAATAAATTCGGTTACAACCGATGCTGGTTGCCTCGTTATCACCCATTATCAAAGACTATTAAATCATGTTCAACCAGATTTTGTTCATGTAATGATCGATGGTAAAATAGTAAAAACCGGCGGTTCAGAACTCGCCGGAAAGTTAGAAGAAAAAGGCTACGAATGGCTCGAAACAGCCGCATGAAATTCAGGTGAAACCATGGCTGAAGAAAATGCACAGAACGCGATTGTAGATTACCAATTTGGTTTTCACGATCCTGAAACGGCTACGATTAGATTCGATAGTGGTTTGAGTGAAAAGGTCGTACGGGACATTTCAGAGCTCAAAGGGGAACCAGAGTGGATGACCGAAATTCGGATTAAAGCATTCCACCGATTCGAGCAAATGCCAATGCCAAAATGGGGAAGCGACATTTTGGAGCAAATCGATTTTGATTCGATTATATATTTCCTACGTTCTTCGGAAAAAACCGAAAAAAATTGGGACGATGTTCCAAAAGATATCAGGAATACATTCGAACGGCTTGGAATTCCAGAAGCGGAGCAAAAATGGCTTGGAGGAGTGACTGCCCAATATGAGTCAGAAGCGGTTTACCATTCGATTAGAGAAGACTTAGAGGCCCAAGGCGTGATTTTCCTTGATATGGATTCCGGTCTCAAACAATATCCGGAAATCGTCAAAAAATATTTCTGTTCAGTCGTGCCTTATTCCGATAATAAATTCGCGGCTTTGAATACCGCAGTTTGGTCTGGAGGCTCATTCCTGTATATTCCGAAAGGGGTGCATGTCGAGATGCCGGTTCAAGCATATTTTAGAATTAATGCCAAGAATATGGGCCAGTTTGAAAGAACCCTAATCATCGCCGATGAAGGTGCTAAAATCAATTATGTTGAAGGCTGTACTGCGCCTACTTATTCTACTGATTCCCTTCATTCTGCAGTGGTCGAATTAATCGCTTTAGAAGGTTCTACCATTCGATATTCAACCATCCAAAATTGGTCGGCCAACGTTTACAATCTCGTCACCAAAAGAGGGGTTGCTCATGCTAATTCAACCATCGAATGGGTCGATGGAAATATAGGGTCAAAACTTACAATGAAATATCCAGCTATACTTTTACGTGGTGAAGGTGCACATGCAGAGGTAATTTCTGTTGCATATGCTGGTAAAGGTCAACACCAAGACACCGGTGCAAAAGTTCACCATCTCGCGCCCAATACTACCTCCAATATTCTATCGAAATCAATTTCAAAACATGGTGGACGCTCTTCTTACCGGGGACTGTTACAGGTCACACCGAAGGCCGATCAATGCCGTTCAAAAATTGTTTGCGACGCACTTATCCTCGATCCAGAATCCAGATCCGATACATACCCTACAATGGAGATTGGAAATTCTACTGCCGATATTGAACACGAAGCAAGCGTTTCAAAAGTAAGCGGTGATCAATTATTTTACTTGATGAGTCGAGGCCATACTGAAACCGAAGCTATGGGATTGATCGTTAACGGATTCTTTGAACCATTCACTCGAGAATTACCGATGGAATATGCAGTCGAACTAAACCGTCTCCTTGAATTAGAGATGGAGGGTTCGATTGGATGATCTCTTATCTCGATATTGCTGTTCCACCAAGAAGTGTACATTTGTGGCGTTATACCCCGTGGAAAAGAATTCACCCAACAAAGGTGGATGAGGTTCCCACCGTCGATGAATTTTTTTTTTCAGAGGGGATTGATTTCCAATCTTCCAGTAGTGACGAAATTGCTCGTTCCTTCATCCACACGGTTTCCAAAAAATCGGTTTTTCTAGAATTAATCGACCAAATAACCGATCTAAATATTAGAGCAAGTGGCCATATGAGCGCAGGCGAGTTGAAAATTAAGTCCTCCGGTAATTCAACCTTAATCATAAGGTTAAGCGGAGAACCAGGTTGGGCAGGTTTGAGGATCACCGGAGAAGTTGAGGGCCAATTAAGTGTGGTATTGGTCAATGATTTAGCAAAGGATGCCCACCTTTTACGCTGTGATGATTGGAAGGTAAGTCGAGACTCCAAACTCGAGTTTTCTACGTTATCTAGTGGAGGTTTTTTAATTAAATCAGATATCAGAGTTGATCTTACCCAACCCGGTTCTTCTTGCACAGGTGCAATCGCTTCTCACGGTCACGAATCTCGTCATGATGACCATCATGTGGAAATTATCCATAATGCTGGGCATACAAATTCAACCTTGGTTATTCATTCGGCCTGTGGCGGGTCTTCACATTCGGTCAGTACCGGATTACTGACCATCGTAAAAGGAGCAGATGGAAGTGATGCTGGACAGGTTTTCCGAAATCTTTTGCTTTCTCCAAAGGCTAGAGCTGAAGCAATACCTGAACTCGAAGTATTAGCCGATGATGTCAAGGCTGCTCATGGAGCCGCAAGTGCGGCAATTTCCCCAGAGCAAATTCATTATTTATGCACTAGAGGTCTTTCACCCTCTCAAGCAAGTTCACTCATCGTGGAGGGATTTTTGATGGACGCATTCAGAAATGTAAAAAATCAAAAGGTTATCGACGTAATTAGAACCAGGCTATTAGTCCATTTAGAGTGTTTGGTGAACGGGTGATTAAATTTGAAGGACCAATTTCCAATTCTTCAGCGCAAAGTCAATGGTAAACCATTGATCTATCTCGATAATGCTGCTACTACCCAAAAACCGCAATGTGTTATCGATGCGATGAACGATTATTATTGCAACAATAACTCTAATGTTCATCGGGCGGTTCATACCTTAGCCGGAGAAGCAACCGAAGCCTACGAAGAGTGCCGCCGCTTGCTCAAATCTAGATATAATGCTGACCGAGTGATCATCACAAGTGGTACTACTGAATCGATAAATTTGGTAGCCCATGCTTGGGCAAGACCAAATCTTGTGGCTGGTGATGTTATCGTACTCAGTGAAATGGAACATCATAGCGACATCGTCCCCTGGCAAATTTTAGCAAAATCGATTGCGGTTGAATTGAGGTTTATTCCATTAAAGGACGGAAAATTGGATTTGGAAGCTTACAAAATCGCCCTCGATGGCGCGAAATTGGTTTGTATCACCCAAACCTCAAATGTGCTTGGTACCAGAAATCCAGTCAGATCAATAATCGAGTTAGCAAAAGAAGTAGATGCAAAGGTGCTTCTTGATTCTGCTCAAGCTGTGCCTCATGAAGAGATAGATTTCAAGGAATTAGGTGCGGATTTTATGGCCTTTAGTGCTCATAAAATGTGTGGTCCAACCGGGATTGGCGCATTATTGGTCAAGCCTGAAACATTTAACGAAATGGATGTATTCATGGGAGGAGGGGACATGATCGAAAAGGTGACATTGGCAGGTACAACCTTCCAAACAAATGAGCACAAATTTGAGGCCGGAACTCCTAAAATCGCCGAAGGGGTTGGTTGGGCAGCAGCGCTAAAATGGTTTGCCAAAATCGATTTGGCTTCTCATCATAAGCGGATTCTAAATTTAGCCAGAATCACTTCAGATTATCTATCAAAAAAAGGAATGAAAATCCACTCACCACTCCATGATGGCGATGGAGCAATTGTCTCATTCAATCATCCAAATATTCATCCCGAAGATTTTGCACGACTCCTCGATGCTCAAGGCATAGCGGTTCGTACCGGTCATCATTGCGCGCAACCACTAATGGAACGATTGGGTGTTAGTGGTACGATTAGAGCCTCTTTTTACATTTATAATGACGAGACCGATGTTCGGGCATTTATCAGCGGAGTCGACCGGGTTTTGGAGGTCTTAGAATGAGCTGGAGCCCTGCTCTTCAAGAGATTATTGAAGAATTTTCTGAGATCGATGACCAGTTTGAAAAATTGGAAATTTTAATCGATTTCGCAGACCACGTCAATGAGTTACCCCTAGAACAATGGACCGATGAAAATTTGGTTAAAGGTTGCCAGTCCATCGCTCATATTCAGGTTGAAATAATAGATGATTGCATCGATCTAAAAGCAGCAGCCGATGCGAAACTCGTCCAAGGTTTACAAGGAATTCTGACGATTGCAATTCAGGGCTTGAGCCCTCAAAGTGCACTCGACCTAACCCCTGATTTTGCGGTTGAAATGGGTTTGTTGAATACATTGACCCCTAGCCGTTCCAACGGATTTAGAAATATGTTCGATTTGATTCAAACAACGATAAAAGAGATGATTTGATGGTTACAAAAGAACAAGTGATGAGCGCTTTAGAGCAGGTTGATGATCCTGAATTACATCTTAATTTAGTAGAATTAGGATTGATTTACGATGTTAGACTCGAAACAAAGGAGGATAAAATCCATGCTGAGGTAGATATGACATTAACCTCCCCAGGTTGCCCTGCTGCTGCTGAAATTATGGCTGCTGCTCACCGAGCAGCATTGGATGTAGTCGAAAGCGTTCATATCAATTTGGTTTGGACTCCTCGCTGGGATCCTAAGGTTCACGCTTCTGAAGATGCCAAAATGGATATGGGTATTTGGGACTAGAGAAACCATTGATTACTTTTAATTCTACAGCAAGAATAAAAACCTCATACCCACAAGGGTCGACTCATGAAGAGGTGTTCGGTCTGCAAACGAACCGCCACCGGCGATTGCCGAGGGTGTAGAAAACCGGTTTGTAATTATCATTTAGTCAACCGTCAATGTCTAAAATGTCACAAGATTCGAAACCGGTGAGTTCATAGGCCGGGTAATTGCTAGTAATATACATGAAAATTTCCACTCAAAACCAAATTACTCCTGCGGGTGGTTTCGACGAATTAATGGTTTTTGGAGAAATATTCTTTGGTAGTCTGATAGTTGCAGCGGCTTATTTTGGTTATAGACATGTAAAACACGGTTTGTCATTACCAGGTTCACAAAGATTTGATTGGACTGTTTTGATCCTTGGGTTATGGTGTTTCGTTGGAATGTCGGTCGATGGCTGGGGTCATAAACACGGTGCTGTCGATGATTCTTTTTTCACTCCTTGGCACGCGATTTGGTACTCTGGCTTTACCGCGTATGCCAGTTTCATTACAATTGCACTATGGAGATTACACGATGGCCCACTCCCTACCTCGCCGCGAACAATCAAACAATTTCTATCAGCAATGCCAGCCGGTTATAGTTCGGCGGTAGCGGGGATGGTCGTTTTCAGCCTAGCGGGTTTAGGTGATATGTTATGGCATACCTTTTTGGGAATTGAAGGTGGGATTGATATTTTACTTTCACCAACCCATCTTGGTTTAGCAGCTGGTTTAGCCTTGACATTAATGGCACCCTTCTGGTCGGCATGGCATAATCCGAACTCTGGAAAAGAGGGACTCTCTAGTCAGATGCCGATGCTATTTGCACTTGGGGCAACTTGGTCGGTTCTGACTCTCTTTACAAGTTATGCCCATCACCAAACCATATCGTATAATTCGATATGTGCAGTTGCAAACGGTTGTCCAGATGGGAATCAAGGATTGGAATTAGGCATTACTTCGATTTTATTACAATCTGCTATTTTAACCGGGTTCATACTTCTATTTATGAAAAGGTGGAGGCCAGCCCCTGGGGCTTTTACTATTCTTCTGGGTGTTAATGGACTTGCAATCGCCGCCTTTGCTCCTGGTGAATTGAAGGTTGCTTGGAAACATATATTGGTACCAATAATTGCTGGAGTCATTTTAGATTTGATTTACAAATATATGCCGAAGGAAAAGGTCAGAACTTTCGCTTTCATTATCCCTGCAAGTCATACTTTAACTTGGATTTTGATTTGGTTGACTCAAGTACCATTCAAAATTGCGACCTCAAAGGGTTATCCAGTAATGTCTCCATTCGGTTGGACAATTCATTCAACCATCGGTACTGTTTTCCTCGCAGGCTGTGTTGGAGTTTTGATGAGCATTGTAATCAACCCACCTGAATTACCACATGCTGAGGATATACGATGACTTTGTATTTCGCTTACGGTTCAAATTTAAATGTGGCCGATTGGACAAAATGGTGCAATGATTTCGGCTTTAATCCTGAAGGTATGACAGAGATTTGCCCGGCATGGCTTCCAGGTTATTCATTGAAATTTCATTATTATTCCCAAGGCCGAGGTGGTGGAGCTGCTGATGTGGTCAAAACTGAAACCGGTTGTGCAGTACCTGGTGTTTTATTTGAGTTAGACGATAAGGCATTGGCTGCGATGGACGAAAAAGAAGGCCATCCAAAGTATTATCAAAGAAAATGGGTCGATATTTGTTGTCCAAATGGAGACTCTAAAAAGGCTTTAACCTATACGGTAGTTCAAAGTAAATTACAACCGAATTATATTCAACCAACCGATTCATACATTGAATTGATTTCATCTGGGCTGAAGAAGAGAGGGCTGCCAATCTCGGATTTGGTGAATGCTATTGAAGACGAAGCGAGTCATTTTCCAATCAAGGATGTTTTTGTTTATGGAACCTTGCTCAGTGGCGAATCGAGAGCGCCGATCATTAAAAATTTGAATGGAATTCTTATTTCTGACGCGACGTGTGAAGGAGTTTTGGTCGATTTGGGTTCTTATCCAGGTTTACTCATAGGAACAGAATTGGTGAGGGGTGAGTTATATGAGTTTGAGGATTTGAAAACCGCTCTTCAACGATTAGATTCGATAGAAGGGGTTGATGCCGGTCTTTATCGCCGTCACATTATTTCTGTCGAAACCGATATTGGTCCTCAATGGGCTTGGACATATTTCTATAACGGCGAGGAGAAAAATAATCAGATAGAATCTGGGTCTTGGAAAAACCGAAATTAGTCATCTATTTTTCCAAATATTTTATTTGATACCGCAAGTGTTTCCTTTGAGATGTTGATTAAAACCTGAAATAATTCGAGTGCGATCAAAATTAATGCTAAAGTGATAGATGTGAAAATTGATTTTTCTGTTCCATTTAATCATCGCCTGACCACGATAGTCAAGATATCGCCATCATTCAGTAAATGGTCTAATCCTACACGTTGCCAATCGAATTTTGCCGATGGACCTTTTACTCGGGCGAATCTGAATTTGCGCACGAAATCACGGTGTAAATTATTGCAAACATTTCGCACCGTTGAGTCATCCTTGACAATCAAAGGTTCATCCATATCTGCATCTTGACCTTGAGGCTTGAGAAAAATTCTCATGAAGCCTAAGTTATCATAGATAAAATCCTTCAGGTCTTCGAGGCCGATGCCTTTGAAAGCCGAAATTCGCATAATTGGCCAACCTTGCGGTAAAGATTTTTCTGAACGAACCAATTCGTGCTCTTGAGCGATGTCGATTTTATTGATCGCAACCACTGCTTTTGAATATACTCTACTACCGGCTAAAGTATCAACGATCATCTGTGAATCCGAACGAGCGAATGATCTCGCTCATTTCTGGGGCGGTGAGGTGAGTTTGCTCGACGGTGGTTCGAACATCGATTCCGCCTCTGAGGGTTCGCCTGATGAAAACCGGGGGTTTGGTTTGGTTCAACCTCATGCCAGCATTCTCCAATTCGCGATGAAGCACATGGAAGTGTGCGTCCTGAAACGGGTCGACGATGTACAAAACCATATCACAAGAGCGAATTACCCCAAGGATTTCCTTTCCTCGGCCTTTACCTTCAGCAGCTCCTTTGATCAGACCTGGCAAATCTAAAATCTGAATTTTTGCTCCTTTATGCTCCATCAATCCCGGAATACAGGTTAAGGTTGTGAATTCGAAGTGGCCTTCTTCGGATTCAGCATCGGTAACCTGATTGATCAATGTCGATTTTCCGACCGAGGGAAATCCGACTAAAGCAACCGTTGCATCACCCGATTTTCGGACTTCGAAACCCTTCGAAGGCCCAGATGCTTTTGCTGAAGCAGCTACCTTCTCTTCCTTGAGTTTTAATTGGGCGATTTTTGCTTTGAGTTTTCCAATATGAGCATTGGTCGCCTTGTTTTTTTGAGTTTTGTGAATCTCATCATAAAGGGCCTGAATTTGCTCTTTGATGGTAGCCAAATCACACCCTCCTAATTCACTCGGGGAGAACCACATTCTTGAATGCTATCACCCCGTCGGCTTGAAGCGTGAAGAATGCAGACCATGCGGTATTGTTCTTCAAATTGCGCGATATGTTGAAAAAATTTGAAGGATTCATGGTCGTTACAATTAACGAAGAAGGATATTATCGACTCTACACACCCAGCCGTAGGCCATTCATGGCGATCGCTGTTCAAAAAAAACACGTTGGTGTCTATTCGATGACAGTATATGAAAAACCAGAAATTGTCCAGAGATTAGCGCCAAGACGAATTGGAAAATCCTGCCTAGGGTTTTCTAGCGATGAAGATCCACTATTGGATGAGGTGCCAGCATTTATTGAACGCTGTTTTCAGCATTGTGTACACTCAGGACAAGTCCCGATGAAGTGAAGACATATCGCTTGGTCCCAAGGCTATATGGGCATAGAGATGATTCTCCATCTGGTCGATGAGAAATGTCTTAATTCTATACTCAAGATGGATTGGACCGAATTGGTTGATTCGATGTCAAAATCAACATTAAGAGATTCTAGACCAAAAAAGGATTCAATATTAGAACGCAGTTTTGATATTGATTGTGAAGCAGAATTTTTGGATTTAGCAGAAGCGATTACAGAACGAGGAATTACCAAAAAGGTACTTGCAAACACAAGTTCATTCGATGTACTTCTAAAGTTGATCGAATGGTGTTCTATCGGTAATTGGAATGCATGGGAAGCACGATGTTATCTATATATTGAAAATGCGATCGGCCACAAGATTGATTCGATGTATAGCGAGAATGTTTGGGATGAAGTTAGGCTTGGGCTTGGCGATTTTACAGCATCAGACTTTAGTGAGAAAGTCTGCGAGGATTGGATGCATCGAAGGGAGAAGTTGGGTGAAACTTTGGACCAATCCAAAGACCCCCGAATTATTCCTACATTCGAAGCACATGACCGTAATTCCCGTACTCTTCACCATGCAGTAACGAAGAAAAATTTCCTCCAAATCCTCGGGCGAGAGCACTTGCCCCCACAGGATTGGGGTCATGGCCAATGGAATCTCAAATCGATTCTTGATTCGTGAGATTCAAGAAGGGCTTGCCTTTGGCCCCAACCATGACCGATGATGAAGTTGAAGCGGAAGAATCCGAAATAGAGGTCATTATGCCCGAAGAAGTCGAAGAAATCGACCCACTTGAAGAGGCGCTTTCACGAGCCGAAGCAGCTGAAAAAGAGATATCCTATCGAGATGCTGAAATCCAAAATGTCAGAAAAAGACTGATGGCTGAAAAGTCAACTGCGATTCAATATGGTGGCATGGGTATGGCTAGGAAGATGCTCGCTATTCTTGCGGATATCGATCGGGCTTTAGCGGTCGATGAAGACGATGGACTCACCCTGATTCGAACCAAGATGTGGACTGAGTTATCTGCCGACGGGGTAAAAGAAATTACTGCAAAAGGGGAAAAATTCGATCCCAAATCGATGGAGGCCATCACCACAATTCCCCCATCCGATGATTTCCCTGCGAACCGGGTTATCGAGCAATTAGAAGCCGGTTATATGTACAAGGATCGAGTTCTCATTCCGGCTAGAGTAGTTGTAGCATCCGACCAGTAAGCACCTTATCGGTTCTCATTGAGATTGATCACGCCAACCTCCAATCGTTCATGAGTGGGATGAACCTCGACCAACAAAACTGGAATCTCTAGAATCGTTGCCAATTCTTCTGCAATTGGCAGAGGCAATTCTATTCTTTGAGTAGATTCGTCGTAACGAATCCAACCATCGAGTAAACCTATTTCCTGTTGTAATTCAGATATATCATCGAGAGAGTCTTGTTGAGAACAAGGAATAGCGCCAAAAATAATCGTATCATCATCTGAAAGGATTTCATAAGGTCGCAATGTTGCTTCTCCTCTTCGTTTGAAACGATTACGTAATTGCCCTGCATCCTTGTAAGCCGATGTGCAGAATTTTACTTGAAGGTCAAGACCTATCGCTGCATGTTTGATATCGATTGCAAGTTGGGCAGAACCTTGGGCCGCAGCGGTATTTCCGCTTGCCAAATTAAAACCACGGACGTCCATATTTTCTTGGTTCCCAACCGTAATTTCCAACTCGTTTAAATTTAAGAATTCTACTGAACTTTTGGATAATTCCGTAATAAGCAATTGTAATTCTTCATCTTTGCCCGGCTCGGCTGGTAATTCAACACCAACGCAAATTCCCGCTTTGCTCGCTGAGTTTACCGCCTCTAAATAAGGGTCAAGTTTTAGGTTGAGCAAGTGGAATCTAATTTCATCCAAACCTGCTTCACCAAGTTCTATCGCCTGTTCGGCTTTGATTGGAATCGATGTATAACAATGAATATGATGTGCAGGACCGAATTCATTTTTTAGGACCTTTATCGCTTCGACAGTCTTGTCAAAATCCATCATCGGATCACCGCCGGTTATGCCGGTACCAGTCGCTTTCATCGCATGACCCTCTTCAATAACTTCGCTCCAAGTAGTGCAGCGCCGTTCATTGGCAAACATATCAGGGGATTCTCGGCGATTATCACTGAGGGGGCAATAATCACATCCCCAATGGCATTTGCCAGTAACGAATAGAACAAGTTTACTGCCTCTTTGACATTGAATACAACCTTCTGCCTCATCCTCTTCTGGAGAGGTGACCTGGCTTGCCATCTTCAACTCCACAACGAGGTGTCAAAGCCCTTTGGTTTTCAATGCGCTGGTCAACAACCATCGA
>LWDU01000213.1_pt1 | contig 22727 bp, 19 predicted proteins | sample 727161 | NCBI WGS metagenome assembly LWDU01 (sample SAMN04566230, study PRJNA314399) | hydrothermal vent metagenome | isolation source: deep sea hydrothermal plume seawater | place: Mexico: Gulf of California, Guaymas Basin | collected 2004-07-11
AAACCTGTAACATTATCAATACCCATTTCATCCCATGCAGGATCAGTACCATTAGTAGTTAAATATTTACCAGCATTTGGAGTTTGATCTGGAAGAGCATCACCTGCTCCGGCAGTTGAGATGTCAACCCAAACACTTGAGGATCCATCATTAATATATTTGTATATTGTACCATCGGTAGTGTCATACCAAGTATCACCTAATGTAGGACTTGTAGGATTAGCACTTTGGTTAAAGTGTTCCATACCGGCAGTAATTGTTGTAGTGAGATCGGCAAGACCTCCATTACGTCCAATCGTTAATGTACTTGTACCAGCATTATAAGCAAGGGCATCAACATACCAGTTATCACTAGAGACACCAGTTAAATTAGAACCATCACCATAGAATGCTGTTGCTGTAACATTACCAGTAACATTAATACCAGTTGAGGTTGTTGCTAGTTTAGATGAACCTGCATGATATAACTGTGAATGGGTATGACCAGTGTTTGCTTTAGTACCAATTAACGTAGTCATTGTAGTGACATGATTAGCATCATCACCTAATGCTGTAGCTAATTCTTTTAATGTATCTAATGTAGCAGGGGCGGAATCAACAAGATTAGCAATAGCTGTATCTACATATCCTGGGGTTGTCTTAGCATCTAAAGCACTTTGTAATCCAGATACTTCACCAATAGTGTGTGTAGCTGGATGGGCGTAAATAGTATCTGTAAACAATGCTCCAGCAGGAACATTAGTTAAAACTTGAGCATCATCTACTTTACCATCAAGGGCAGTTTGTAAACCAGTAATAACACTTATGGCGTGATTTGCAGGGTGGGTATATACTGTGTCAGTAAATAGAGCCCCAGTTGGTACATCCGTAAGTACTCTTGAATTAGCTACCTTACCATCTTGTAATACTTTACCTTGAGCTGCACTTAAAGCTTGAGTTGTACTTGTACTTGTTAATGTGTTGTTAACAATTACTTGAGTATCATCTACAGTAAATGTTGAAGAATCATCTCGAGAGAATGTAGCAATACCGGTCGACCCATTAAGGGTACCAGTTGTTAATCTTGCTAAGTTAGTATCATCAAGGTATAATGATAAATCAATATTTGTAGCTGCACCAACCTCATCAGTATATTTAAGAATATTAGCATTAATACTTAATGATGTAGTTGTTTCTGTGTCAGTAAATAATGCACCAACTGGTACATTAGTAAGAACCTGTGAATCATCTACCTTACCATCAAGGGCCGTTTGCAATCCTGTTATAAAACTTATTGCATGAGCACCTGGATGAGTATAATTATTTGCACTATCGGCAATACCATCTAATTTAGTCTTTAAAGTTGTAGTAAAATTCTTTTGTGTTAAACCACCATCGCCAACAGTATATGTTGTGTCAGTAAACAAAGCACCAGTAGGTACATTGGTTAGAACCTGAGCATCATCAACCTTACCATCAAGGGCAGTTTGTAATCCTGTTATAAAACTTATAGTATGAGCAGCTGGGTGAGTATATATTGTATCTGTAAATAGAGCACCAATTGGTACATCAGTTAATACTTGGCTATCATCTATTTTATCATCAAGAGCTGTTTGTAACCCAGTAGTATCTGAAATTGCTAAACCAGTAACACCAAAGTTTAATTTACCAGAAGTATCATTATATGTAACAGCAATATTGGTTTCCGTATTGGCATCAACCATTGCTCCAACAATATCTTCAATCTGTTCGGAATCAATAAAACCAACTTTATCCCATGTTGAAGTAGATCCATTAAAAACTTCTGTTGAATTTAAATCTGTATTCCATCTTAAATAACCAGCGATTGGAGTAGCATCTCTTTCTGCTGTTGTACCGGCCGGAAGAATAGCTGAACCATCAGTAGCTGTTTGGTTAACAACTGTTGCTAAGGCTATGGCTTGAATATGCCTAACTGTTACTTCATCATCTACGTCTGCTGGATCTGTAAGATCCACTGAAGTGTTATTGGTTGCGGTATAATCAATCGAATGTAATTTAATACCATTTACATATACTTCTAAATTGTCTTTAATTACATCATAAGACATTGGGAATACTATTTGACCAGCACTAGCAATGAATTCATGATCATCTATTCTTGATCCACCATGAAGAGTAATTGACTTAGTAAGCTCAATGGTAATAATATCTGTTATTAAATTAGCACCTACCCCAAGAACAATATCGGTTCCTGATGTGGCAGTATAATCTACATCTGGTAATTTAACACCATTATAATATACATTTACATAATCATATATTATGTTATAGATTAAAGGAAATACTGTTTGACCTAGCGTAGGTATGAATTCGTATTTCTGTATTTGCGCGGCAGTGTTAGCTCCGCCTGAAGCACCTCCAGAAATTTCAAATATGGAGCCATTTCCATCTTTTGAATATAGTTTTCTATCCGCTGTGTTTAAGGCTAATTCGCCTTGGACTAATGATCCCGCCGAAGGTACTTTACCTACAACAGCACTCTGTTTGATTTTTACTCTAGTTCCAGCCATATATATGTCTTAGTTAAAGAAAGTATGTACTTCCATATAAGTTTATTTATATAAGTCACCATTCAACAATTGGATAATTGCATCTTCTTTATACCAATCCCGACCTGGATTATACCAAGAATCAGCATCAATGCCATATCCCTTTGAATATATTAATCCTCGGTCCCAATATTGAGAGGTGAATCCTTCCCACCAAATAAAATGATCTATGCCATGATATTTTAGCATATAATACTCAGGATCTTCCATAAATTTATCCCAAATATCTATATTTTCATCTTCATTCCAAACCATAACCGATGAATTAATATTATGATGTATATGATTTTTTCTTTGTGATATTTCCTTAAGAGGTTTCCAATAACACTTAATCATAGTGAATGAATCTTTATCATATAACAGTGTTAAATCATTTTGAATGATAACATCAAGGTCAAGATATAATAGTTTACCTAGCTTTAATTTAAACAGAGCTAGCTTATTCCACACTCCATCTAAATTAGGTTCACAATCTATTACCTTTATGTTAGGATTAAGTCCTGTTGCATCATCAGTCATACAATAAAAATTATCATATGATTTATTATATAGTTTATTTACATCATCAGAATTATATTTACTTCCCCACATAACTTTTTCTATTAGAATATTCACTTTGTTCTCTGTTTGCTGCACAGAAATTAGAACAAAATTTACAACTTTTCTTACCCCACAACTCCTTTAATGTAAACATATAAAATTCATTATCCAATATATCACTTAATATATGTTCATCAAGAGAAAACGCTTTTATACCACCGGCATCTTCTATTATATCATAAAAATCATTAATGAAATTATTCTTTTGATTATCACCTTTATTATGCTTGAGCTCTTTCTTAATAGGGGTTGGATCACCATTAATATAGTATTCCGGATACATTTTTCTTAATTGTATTCCAACCCAACAACAAGGCAATACAATACCATGTGAGTCTACATATATTTCATTATCCAACTCAGCCTTACATTTAATATTATATGGGTATACCGGCGGGGAAGCCTTAAATGTTTTATTTTTTTTACTTGACTTTTTTAACTCGCTCATTATCTATTTCTATTGCCCCTTTATTGCCGTTATTATACCCAAAAAATCCAGATACAGCCTTTGTAACTACCCTCGCAAACCCTAATCGTTTAGCTCTTTTATAAATTTCTGGTACTTGATGTTCATTATGAGCAAATTCAAGGAATCCCCAATGGGCTTCCCCTCCGTTATCCATAAATGTTTTAGCATTTTCTATTACCTTATGATAATCAACCCCTCGTCTATATAAGTGTAGGGTATCTTCTAAACCATCTAACCAAAATACTATATGTGAATCATTACCAAAGTATGACATCTCTTTTCCAACTTTAGCCCACCATTTCTCTCCCTTTAAACCACCATTAGTTTGTATTGATACAAATAGTCCTGGTGATTTATATTCATTTATATAGCTTAAAATATCAGGTAATTCATGTGCCATCATAGGATCACCAAAATTACCGCATATAGTAAATTCATTTAAATTAAATATTAGAGTAGGATCAAATCTATGTTTAAATTGAGACAAAGACATATTACTTGTATTAACAAATCTTTTAGTTTCAGAGGTTCCCTTTTTATGTCTAGCGCATAATGGACATCCTGCATTACAATAATCACTTAACTCAATATTGATATTGAATTTCTTATTTTTTATATCAACTAGCATATAATATATTTATATAAATATACTTATGAGTAAATTTTGTTCAAGGCCATTTCATCATCTATATACAGACCCTACCGGTGAATATAGACTTTGTTGCAAATCAAAACCATCAGGAGAATCTATTCATAGTTTAACTCCTTTAGAATGGTTTAATTCAGATAAGATTAATAATATACGTAATATATTTATTAACGGGGATCCAACAACTAATCCAGAGACTAAAGAATTATGCAACAATTGTTGGAAATTAGAAGAACAGGGTATGCAATCATTCCGGGAATCTACTCAATTACCTTCTATGAGTAATTATGCATTTCCTTATAAATTAGCTATAAATTCTTTGAATTTACAAATTAGTATATTCGGCAACTATTGTAATTTATCTTGTATAATGTGTTGGCCCACGAGTTCATCTAGGAGAACTATTGATCTTAATAAAATAGAATCAATATCTAAATACAAATATAACAATCAAAACACCAAGGCACTAAACGTAGATTACGGTTCTACATACAATACTACAACGGTCGAACGATTTATTAAATACGATCTACCAGAATTAATGCCGTTTTTATCAAATATAAATTTTGTTGGGGGAGAGCCTATGATGTTATATGATCATTATAGGGTATTAGATGTATTAGTATATTCCGGTTATTCACATAATATTAAGCTTGGCTATACTAGTAATATAACAATATTCAAATGTAGAGACAAAGACTTTTTTAATTATATTGATAAATTTAAAGTGGTTATTATCAAGGCATCTATAGATGCCCATGGTGAATATTATGAATACATAAGACAACATTCTAAATGGGATCTTGTAGTTAATAATATTAAAAGATTAAATGCCACTCCTGGAGTTGATTTAAGAGTAGTAGGACTTATATCTTCATTAACTGCATTACATATAACTGAATCCTATTTTGAATTAATTGAATTAGGTATAGCCCCAGATAATATTGATCTATATACTAATATATTAATTAAGCCTACATTTTTAAGTGCTAAACATTTACCCCAAAATATAAAAGATACTTTGCTTGATAGCATACCCGACATTAAAGTCTTTAATTCAATAAGGCAAATTCTAAAACAGAAAGGTAATATCAAAGACACCCAAATGTTAATTGAATATCTTCAAGATATAGATAAGCTGTACGGTACTTCATATAAAGAAACATGGCCAGAATTAGATATTAAATCTTTGGCTGTAACTCAACTCTAACATATTTAGACCATAACTCTTTAGCGTCATCATCATTTTTTGCTTTAGGTATACACATACCACAACCGCAATAGTTATTAGGACATGTTATATATGGTAACATACCTTTTTCATGCATATATTCCTCTAAGCCCATTTATTAGTTAATGACCCTATTGGTTCAATTTTATTATTTAATGATGTTTTACATGTCTGGTGATGATATATGATATCTTTTTCTTGTTCAATATGTAGAAAGAACCAATTAACCATACACTTCCACCCTGTAAATTTAGTATTAGGTATAAACTTAGCCGCAGTCCATTTTTGACCCTCTTTATCTTTGGTTAATAATGTTCTACCACCACAACATGCTCTACCCATAGATCTTAATATAATCTTATCTTCTTTATCATTCTTCTTAATATAGGTATCAACGTTTTCTAATTTAAGTGGATTGTCTTTAGCTACTTCTTTATTCTTTCCACTCCAATAGTTATTCATATATTCACTTTGATCTTTAGTGTATGTATGGGTTTTTAATCTAGCCTCTTGCTTACCATCCTTCCTAGATTTAGACTTCATAGTATTTTTAGATGCAGAACCTGAATCATCACCAATGATTCTAGGAAAGAATAATATATTATTAGGTTCAAGCACATCGGATATTAAATCTTGACACTCTTTGAATTTATCCCCATTGGCATGCATCATAACATTAACCTTTAGGTTACCTTTAATGGCATTAAGTGCTAATATATTTTCAACAACCTTTACTTTTAACTTAGGTGCCCCTTCTGTATGATATGATACTGTAACGGCATCACAGTATTCATCAATAACATTAAGCTTTCTTTTATCCCAAGTGCCATTAGTTGTTAATGATAATCTATAATCCGGATATGTTTCCTTAATCCAAATTAATAACTTGTAAAAGTCTGGATTAACTGTTGGCTCACCACCGGTAAACGAAATAGTTTTTAACCACTTTACTTTATGAAATTGATCATAAAGGCCATAGTAATAATCAATCCATCTCATTGTTTCTTTTAATTCTTCTAAGGGCGCGTGAGGACTCCAATTATTGTGCATATAAGTTGTGCAATATGTACAATCAAAATTACATCTTCTACCTAAGTCCCACACAATCATATGACAATCTTGTTTGGCCAAATCAATTGCATCTAAACTTTGTGTGCCTACATCTTTATTCATACTCTACCTTTATAATATCTGTTATACCGTATATATCATTTTTAATTTTATTAATATCACCAACCACTTTACCAACAACACCTAACCCTATTGTTAGCATAGGATCATCTTTAACAATACCTAAACTATTTAGAAATTCCTTTTCACTATCCATCCATTTATAAAATTTCTTTTTCTTTTTATTGTTATATGTACCACCAAAATATATTTTAAAATCCGATGATATTTTAAATTGAGGTAATATATTTTTATCACCGATATGATCATCCTTATCTTTCCAATAATCATATAAATGCTTACCGTGGTGGCAATATTTTAATGTAACATCACCACTCTTTATATTCCAACCAAATAACTTACATTCCTCAGCAACCATATCTCGTGTTGGTCTATCATGTATTGATACATTAATTTTAGGGCATTTTATATTATCATGTTGCTCATATCTATGTATCAATACATTGAATTCTCTGATGGCATTTTTAACATATGGGTGGGCTTTCATATAAAAATTATGAGGTTCACCTGAATCAGGATGCATAAAATCTTCAAAGAATCTATGAAGCTTATTAAATAAATCTTGATTATATTCTTTAGACAATAGCACAAATGGTATTCTATTGTCTTGATACATATTAACTATATCAATTCTTTCTTGTAACTCTTGTACTATTTTTTCTTTACTCCATTCATCATTCAATGCATATATTCTATTGGGCTCTGATATTTTTAAATTTTTATCAATAGCTTCTTTAAGTAATATAGACCACGAATGACCTAATATATTATCAATAGGTTTAATTTTAATTTTATGTGTTACATTAGTATTAGCATTTAATAGATATAAAATAAAATGATTAATCATTTTCTAATGCATCAATTATAATGTCTTTCATATTTTCATCTTGAATATAGAATGCAATGCTCCATCTAGGTTCATTAGTTTTAGCACAATGAAATGTAGAACCATCACCCTTGCCATACCAACCGGTCTTACAACTCCAACCTGGCCTATCTTTTATTGTTACTATTTCTTTTGTCTTTGGATCTCTGAATCGATAGAATGAATCGCCTGTTTCACTCCAATTAAATAATAAAGTATAACCAGGCGCGTCATGATTATCATGCCACCCAATGTAACCATCCTCAGGATAATATGCACATAATGCATTTTGTTGTACACCTAACTCCCTCGTAAAATTAAATGCTACATCATCGGCAAACTCTTTCCAGTGTGTTGGTATCTCTGATATGGGTAATACTATTAGGTCAACTGCTTTAATAGCTTCCGGATCACCTTTATGCATTAAACCTTTGTCTAATATAACTTGAAGATATTCTTTAGATACTGCATATTCTGCAGATATATCTGGGTCCCTATCATCAATCTTTAATTCATTTATATCCATTACCTGAATAACTTTAGTAAAACCATTTAATCTATCTAAAACCTCTTGGTTTTTAATTAATATTTCTCTCATGGTTTAATTCTACCTCTGGTATTGTGTAATGCCATATAACTATGTCACCTTTTATTTCGTTATCATTGTATATATAAACGAAATTAAACCGTGCGTCATCCGGGTATATTTCAACTGATATGTCTATATTATTTGTTAACCACCATAATGTAAATTGATCCCAAGGCTTTAATCTTTCTTTGGGTGATACACCTTCAGGCCACCATCTACCAGAGATCTGTTCATGATATAGATCAAACCAATTTTCCATAAAATTAAGTACTTTATGACTTGACTGATATCCAAACACACCACCATGTAATACCATTTCGCCACCAACAAACTTAGTAATCTTACCTGCATAAGATCTTATATTGGTGAAAGCCAAATCAGATTCAAAATCAAACATTCTTTTAACGTCATGGTGACATACTGTTGTATCGGCATCGAGGTATACAGTTTTATTAAATGGTGTTTTATTGAGGGCCCATAGTTTAGCCCTATGGTGTTTTGGTACATCGTGTACCATATATAGATTTTTACATCTAGAGTCACCATTTGTCCATTCATCATGGGCAAATAATGCTATATTAGCTTCAGGATAATAATCTAATAATGAATCAATTAATCTGTGTGCCGCCTCGTAGAAACAATATTTTAAAGAGGCAACAATTATGAAACCATTAGGTTTTTGTCTTATTTTCACTAGACTTCATAATAATAATAGCAGTATAAGCTGCAACTTCAATAAATGTCTTTGCCTTTCTAATGTTAGATTTTAAATCGCGGTCTTTAGAAACCTTCACTTCATCAATTTGGAATGCATCAATTTTAGCCTGAAAGATATCTTCATTTTTTCTTTTTTCTTTATTAGCTTTAGTATCAACTATGATATTATCATCTATAGTATCTCTAATTTTCAATTTTGCTTTAGTTGTAGCAGTAACATCTTTCTTTTTATGTTCTTTAAATATTTGATCCCAGTCTGGATTATTATTTTCACCTATAGGAGTATTCATTACTGATGCAGTGAGTGATGTACCATCTTCATATTCAAAGGTACATATTACCTGTGTTTTATCATCGTTTCCCCAATATGGGTCTATTATTTTTTTATTCATATTATGATATCCTCAACCAAAGTTTTAATGTAGAAAGTGTTTCTTTTGATGCCATGATAGTAGCACCTGTGTATGTTCCTGTGTAATAACCTGTATATGATCCACTATATGATCCAGTATAATAACCTGTATATGTTCCAGTATATGTTCCAGCATTTCTACCTGAGAAATATCTAATATAACTTCCCGTATAATTACCTGCATATGTACCAGTATAGGATCCTGTATATCCTCCTGCATAGCTACCGGTATAATTTTGATTTGTTCTTTGATGTCTATCATCTGAAAAACCAGTACCAGCTACAATCCAAGTACCACCACTAGGCGCACTAGTTGCTAATTGATATTTACCAACACCTGAAGCAATAATTTCAGATCTAAAATAATCTGTTAAGTCAACTATTTCAGCATTAGATAATTCTCTTAAAGCACCTGAACTTAACTTAAGAGGTCTAGTACCAGGTGATGTAACTCCATCAGTTCTTCTCCATAAAGTAGAAGTATTATTACCAGAAACTGTTTTGTTTGTTATTGTTGATACTGAAGTCCATGTACCACCTGAAGGTGCTGAAGGTTGTAACTTATATGTACCTGGTGAAAAAGTAGCAATTTTAGCTTTAACTCTATTAATAATATTCGTCACAATATCAGAGTCACTCATCTCTTGTAAACCACTAAATGGCACACCTTTAATTTCTATAGGTCTAGCAGATGTTGAAGGTGATACTAATCCTAAATTTTGTCTAAACACATAATTTTCTGTGTGAATAGTTGTATTGGCTGGATGAGTACCAACAGCTTGATCTCTTCTTGTATCAGAAAAAGTACCAATAGAGGCCCAAGTGGTTGAAGTATTCACAGAAAGATGACCAGTACCTACATTATCAGTAAATGAATCTAATAATAAGTCGGCAAAAGAATCTATTTCAGAGTCGGACATTTCCTGCAAACCAGCAAATGTGCCTCCTGAATATTTAATTTTTAGTGGTCTTGACATAAGATATAATTAGAGTTATTAATAAAACACCTTAAGACTATATATAATAGAATCTTAAGGTGAGGTTAATTGATAGCTCTAAATTAGAAAGTACCGCCATCAATGATATTAGATGCAACTGGTACACCTGACGCATTGAATTGGACAATATCATATAATGAACCAGTAACAAATGTTAATGAAGTACCCGCACCATTTGAGATAAATATACCATTACCGGTAAATGAACTCATACCAGTACCACCAGATGTTATAGGAACATCATTATCAAACGTAACATTACCATTAACAACTAAGTCTGTAGTTATTTGAACATTACCAGTAATTGTAGTATCACCACCGGCTGGAGCAATCGTAAGATCCCCAGCAACTGTAACAATGCCGTTAGCACTTAATACTAAGTTATCAGCAACAGTAGCATCACCTGATAGGAACAATGCACCAAATTGCGCATCACCCCAAGGTGCTACATAGTTTTCATCCGTTGTATTAACAATAGGTTTATATGAAAAACGATTTGTCGAATTATCAAAACCAAAGAAACCAGTTTTAACAGATGTACCATCACCGTAGTCAAAATTAACACCACGATCAATTAGATCAACTGCTACGGTAGAACCATCACCAACTTTAATGACAGGATCATTTAATGTTGTTACGGTTGAATTAACCGAAGTCGTTGTACCATTAACCGTTAAGTTACCATCGATAACAGCATTACCTTGAACATTTAAGTTATCAGTAATATCAACATCACCAGATAATACATCAATACCAACTGTAAAGTTAGCATCAGCATCAACTTGTAATTGGGTAGTTATATTAGCTGTAGCAATATTTGCCGTTGTTACATTGTCGGTAGTAATATTAGCAATTGGAGTTGTGATTTGATCAGTTACAGTAACACCTAAGGCATCAACAGTCATCTCTTGTGTGCCAGCAGCGTAGAATCTTAATACATCTTCATCAGCAGCTTCTTCAGCAACAATATATGTGTCTTGATCAATATCAACTACACCACCTAAGCCGGTCCATGAACCTGAAACCGTTCCTTCAAATCTATTTGAGGTTTGGTTATATCGAATAGCACCATTACCAATAACACCAGGCGCAGGTCTTGAAGCTTCAGAACCAGATGCAACAATTAACCCTGTTGTGGTATCAATTGTAACAACACCAGTACCTGAAGGGGTAATGGTTAATGCACCATTAGCATCAATAGCTGAAATAGTATTACCATCAATACGTACATTATCAACTGCGGCAGAACCAGCAATAGTTAATGTATTAGATGCCCAAGTAAAGTTGGCAGAATCAGTTAATTCACCAGAAATACCTGCAAAGATAACACGGGTTGATGTTAAGTCTTCAACATTCAACGAAGCTAGTGTTGTTTGACCTGTAAATATTGTTGTACCTGATACTGTTAAGTTACCAACGACATCAGTATTTGCTTGTATATCAAATGAACCAGTACCATTAGGGTTAACTGTTAAGGTACCATTGGTATTAGTTGTTGTAATAGTATTACCATCGATGGTAACATTATCAATATTAATTAAATCAATTTTATTAGCACTATCAGTAATGATTGCATGTGATGCAATTGTTTTACCAAAGTCTACCGACGATGCTTTTAATTGGTCTGTATAAAATTTACCGCCAATAGCGATTGGATCAATAACGCCACCGTTATCCCATCCTATCCACATCTTATTACTAATATATGAATATGCTTGTTCTCCTTGCTGCAGCGCATTACTTGCTGGTTGCGCGTTAACTAAGGAAAACTTAGTCTTAATAATTGTTCCTGACATAATTGTCTCCTATTTTCCTATAAGTTTTGCAGTCTTTGGATGCATATGCACATTAAAAACTACCTCCAATGATCAGTACATTTGGGTTTTCTATTTTTCCTTGGACCTTAAAGGTCTGGGAAGCGTTATCCCATAATATAACTGAACCATCATCTCTGTTAGATATATCTATATCTGCTAAATCCGAAAGTTTCTGAGTAGGTATAAGTGTAAGCGATTTGGCCTGTATACTTCTCGTAGTATTAATCTTGCCTTTCATTATCGTGTCACTCCTGGTGTTATTTCAATTTGACCTTCAACAACTCGTGTGATGTCTCCAGATACACCAACTCTAACTTCTATATCGTAAACATATCTTCCTGCTTTCATAACATCAGTTACAGTATTTGGTAACTTAATTTGTATGAGACCTTGCGTAGGGTAAGGTATCGTACATATGAAATCATATTTAGTGGTTGAAGAATATGTCTTTCTAATTTGTCCGGAGGCAATAAAACCTGTTAGATCTGCATCATTACCTGCAGCATCTTCTACTGTTACTTCGGTCATAAAATCTGACCCTTGATCTATTGTTAAATTTGAATATATTGCCATATAGTTATTTATATATTAGAACACTTGTGTCCCATTTACATCAAATATCTCCAGTGAATTATCGAAATTTACTTTACCTGAGGTGTCATTATATGAAACAACCATTCCAGTTTCAGTATTACCTGTTATCATACCACCAACAGTATCTTGAATATATTCTAATAAATCTGTGATAGCACTAGTAGGAATTGAATTAGCAGCTGATGCAGTATTAATAGTAATAGAACCTAAGTTGGTCATAGTGGCCGAACCTGTTACTGCTCCAGAAATACTAATTGTAGGATCACTCATACCAAAGTTTAATTTACCTGCCGTATCATCATAGGTAACCTGTATGCCATCTTCAATATTTGGATCTGCAACCATCCCACCAACAATGTCTTGTACATTTTCAGTGAAGTCATCAATATTACCTACGACATGGTTATGACCATCATCAGCAATTGCTAATGTAATCTTATTAGTGGTATCATTATATGTTGCAGAGATACCACCTGATTCAGAATTCGATGTAAATGAAGAACCAATTTGATCTGATATATATTCTGAAAAAGTAAATGTACCTGCATCATAAACTAATTCCGATCCTATAGTTATGTCACTAGTAAATGTTGTAGTTCCTGTATGATCTATGTTAGCTGATATTGTCGCAGTACCACCAGTAGATGAATTCTGAATAAACCTATCATCTAATTGCTCACCACCAATTCTTAAATTAGTCGCATTTAAATCACCATTAACATCAACCTTATATGTTGCATGAGAGGCAACACCAATACCTAATCTTTGTTGATCATTAACTGTAACTGCAGTACCAGTACCGACACCTAATGTTAATGAAGTAGTAGCACCAATACCACCATTGGCAACTAACTTACCTGTCATAGTATCGCCACTTGCATTTACAAAACTTCCACCAATATCATCATGAATAACTTTAATACTATTCATTGCTGCTACAATTGTAGCATCATTAGCAATATCAGTATAGGTTGACCAGTCACCAACATCTGTTTCAATATCAGATAATCTTGAATTTAAATTATTAGCAGATGTTACTAAAGATGGATAAGTAGCATAATTATATAAGCTACTAGTAGTGCCAATTTCTGTATCATGAGTATTTAATCTATAATAGTCATGATTTAATATATCAATGATTCCAATTATTGGATCATTATTTTGGTCAACAGCAACTGTCCATGTTTCCGATGCAGTTTCACATGTTGCTTTACTGGTATATGTTGTATCAGAACAAGTACCTGCTCCATCATAATTAGTAAGAGAACCACTTGAAATATCAATATTTGCGACTGCGGCAATGGTTGTTATATCAGCTCGGTTAGTATTTACACCGGTTGTTAAATCGGTATTACCACCATATAAGGTACCCATATTACCAATCCACCCACCATGATTGGTCATATCAACTCTTAATGCATTTAATGATGATACGACATTTTCATCTCCAGTAACACCACCTAAATTTAGATTGGATAAATCACCGAGCGCCGTACCCATTTCATTATCCTTTACTCTCCATTCTTCGAAGGTATTGGTTAGTGCTATATTAACTATATTTGGCATATTATTTCTCTAATAATTGTTTTAGTAAATCCTTAATAGTTGAAACATCTTCTTCTAATTGTTTCATTCTATTTTGGTCTTGGTTAAATTTTAATCTAGCTGTCTTTGCAATCGCCGCGTTTGTCCTATCTTTATTTATAATAGCACCCGATGTTGGGTCTCTAAATAAATTAGTATGTCCTTTTACTGGTATCATGACTGTAATGCAATGGCCCTTAAGCTTTGAGCCGATGGTACCTTAGCTGTTGTTTGTGAAGTAAACACAATCTTAATTGCAAACATTGTAAAATCTGCCACATCAATTGTATATTCCATTTCACTAAAATCACCAGAATCAGAATAAGGTACTGTTCCTGTTGCAGGGTTAATTTCAACCCAAGCTTCAGTATCAAATGTTGTAGATTCCGAACCAGTCTTATGGTATAATTTAACATTAGTAAATGAAGGTCGATTAACATCTAAATAAACTTTAATTTGATCAGACGTTTCATCCAATTTAACTGTTTTAGTAATATATTTAGCCAACACAGAACCATTACTTGCATCTGTTTCTGCATTATAATTAGCAACAACATTAAAACCGGCAGCAGCTGATGCTGCAGGGTTATCAATTCTATTTGAAATAGTAATAGCAGAACATCTATCCATATCTACCACAGGTGATATATTATCTTTCGATGAAACAAATATACCATTTAAGTATAATGAAGAAGTTGAACCTTGTTTAACTACCTTTGCTGTACTTGGGGTATAATTCTCATTAATAATAACAGGTAAGTAAGTAGAACCAAGAATACCTGTATTTTCTGTTGAATCTTTAATACCCCAAACCATACCAGTATTTGGTAATGTAATTTCTTGTACCAATGGATATATTGTGTTAAATGCCAAGTTTTGTGTAGCGGTTACAGTATTATTACCATCAATTCCGGTGCCTGTAGCAACAGTGGTAGCTGTAATAGTATATCTATCACGTTCAACATTTGAAATTGTATGTGTTGCTTCAATTTCAGCTAATGGAATACCATTAATAGAAGTAATTGATTCTTCAACTGCAATAGTAACTGAATTACCATTGAGCATACCATGGTTTTTATGTGTTACAACAACCTCGGCTGAACTATTAACTGTTTGGAATGGATCATTTGTTAAAGCTCTTGTAGGTAATAAAGTATTTTTAAGAACAAGTGATGCTGGAGCTGTAATATTAAACACTGCACGATTCATCTTAAATGTTAAGTCTTTATTTTGATCTGGTGTCCAAGTAGAAGCATTTTGTGATTTAAACATAACACCATTATATGGTTGTTTAGAAATTCTATTACCTGCATCATCTTCAGCACCAATTTCTGCATACTTAACCTTATATTCATTTGAGTTAGCCATAATAACAAAACAATATTCAATACCATCTTGTAAATAAACCGGAGCTTCAAATGTGAATTTGGTTGAAGTACCATCGACATTCACATCAGCTGCATTCATAGTTATATCAGAGAATGGAATAACTTCTTGTGTTGGTATACCTTGATCCATTTTTCTAAATTGTACTTGAACAGGAATGTTTGCATCCTTAGTACTAAAGAATAATTCAAGTGATGTAATAAATGCACCGCCATCAATATCTAATAAAATAGATTGTGCAAGAGGATCCGCCCATCTAATTCTTTGACTTGATGTATTCGATGAAGATGATGTTGACGTTGAAGTAATTACACGTGAATCAGAAACATTAGTTCTTTGAATTGTAGGAACCCTTGTTGAAATAACTACATTTTCTTTTGTTTCAATTAATCCCTTTGCCGAATATGTTTCAGAGGCAAACGTACCAGTATCTTCTTCATTATTAACAGAAGAATCTGTTAACAGGAATGTCTTATCACCAGTTTTAAAACTTAATGATTCATTATTAGGTACAAAGAATGTACCAGTAATAGCACCATTAGCATCCGTCGTTAATGTAGTAGCACCTGCCGGGTGAACTGTATTAGTGTTAACACCAACTGATGGCAATACAGAAGAAGCAGTCGTTGATACATAATCAACAACACTTATACCATCAAAGAATGGATATACCTGAGTATTAGGTCTCATTCTTGTGCCTGTAAATTCAACCAATCTTGATCTCATAAATGGAGCAAAATTAACTTCAACAACACGATCACCAATATTTGTTTCTACTGTATCAGTACCAATAGTGGTATTAACACCTGATCTATTTTGACCTGTATTAGTAGTCGTGGTAGTATTTGTTGTTTGTGTTGTATTTCTAAACCACCAGTTAGTTGATGTCGAGGTAGATGTAGACGATGAAGAAGTAGAACCACTCCAGTTAGTCTGCCATGAATTCCATACGGTACCTGTTGATACAGTCGCGTCAACAATATCTCTTAATGCATCAAACACACCATCATTATTCACAATTAATTGTGGTCTTCTTTCAGTATCTTTCCATTCATCAGAAGATGGTGAAAGTGATAATGAACCTGTCCAGTTAAATACATCAAATGGATTAACATTAATTGTACCTGAACTTTGTGTTTGTGAAATAATAGTTTTAGTTGTATATGGTAATGTAACTAAATCACCTGTACGTTGTGTAGTAGATGTTGAATCATATTCAAAACCAATATTACCTTCATTAAATAAAGGTCTTAATGTTCCAGTACTTCTATCAATACCAGATCTAAATTCATTTGATGTAGCTCTTGCAATGTTAGTTGATGTGAATGAATCAACAAGGAAGCCTGACTTCCATCGAGCCATACCAGTACTACCTAAAATTTGTTTATTTTCTGCTTCCTTTTCTAATAAAGAAAGAGTTGTATAATATTCTAAGTTACCAATTCGTCTATCCAATTTACCAATATCACGCATTGTGTATCTTCTATTTTCAATAAACTTAATTGATACTTCATTAGGTGTTAATGTAAATGCTGGAATAAACAAATGGTATAATACCATTGCGTCTTTAGGTGTTCCAGGTTCTTTAGGATTAAGATCAGATACACCTTCAAGTACTCCAAACTCACCATCTTTATCTAAATAAACTTTATCAATTCTATTTAAATAATATTGGATATCAGTTTCAAATTGTGTATTAGGTCTAGGACATGAACCAAGTGCTGCGCCAGTACCATCAAAACCACCACCACCATCTTTCATTCTTGGTCTAAAGTCTACAGCTGATCTTAATTCAATACCGTTATGAGATGGAATATCTGCATAATCAATTGAATAAGAATCAATAGTAAAGAAATCACCAATACCATGATCGAAGTAATCATATTTTACTGTTAAATCAGCATTAACTGTATAGTTAGTATCTGCTTTAAGTTGAACAGAACCTACTCCATAATGTGTGTCGGTTTGGCCATTGAAAAAATCAAAGTGTTCTGTTACATCATCGGATCCTTCCACAATAGAAGTTATACGTAACACATCACAATGTCCTAAGTTAACAGGATTTGTGAAGTCGGCAGTATCAGGTAATACTGTTAATTTATCTATAACCAAAGTTTTAGATTTATGATCCTTCGTTACAATAATTGGAGCAACTAATGAGAATGTATTACCATTAGGTGATGCATCAGGACCTGTATAAGTAGCTGCCAAATTACCAATCGTTGCAATATTACCTGAACCATCAATAGTTAAATCAGCCAAAGCAAAATCAACAATAGTACTACTATCAGTGGTATTAACTAAAATCCAATTTGTGTCTGTTTCCTTATTACCAAATACTTCATTGGCTAAACCAATATTAAATGCTACCTGAATATCACCACCTACAGTAGAAGCAACAACACCTCTAAATACTCTATTGGCTTCAAATCTATAATTATAATCTGCAGGGCTTAATGGATCAGTTTCTGCAGAACATGTTTTAATTCTTGTGTATGGTAATGAATATAGTAATGAATCTGTCGCCAAGTTTGAAGCAACGATTGTAGTTGCATTAAATGAACTTGAAGGTGAATCAATACTTACGGCACTTGATATGGTACCTATTAAATCAAATACATGTAGTCGATATTGCCCAGCTGTTACTAATGCTTGTATTGATCTAATTCTTACAGTTCCTGTTTGTATACCACCACTATTTAATAATTGAACTATATTAAAGTTTTCAATTTCAGGTAAATCTGTAACACCACTCACATCAATATAGTTATTATGTGAAACTTCAGTTACAGTATCAGCGGCTAAATCAGCATCTCTTGCTCTTTTAAGATCAACGTTTGTTGTATTAAGAGTTTGAATTTCATAACCTCTTACATAAGCTTTCGAAGGTTCAATACCAATAGTTAATTTGGTTGTATCTCCACCAACATTATCTTTAATTTGTGCAGGGAATGGATTAACTGTATAATTACCAGACTCATCAAATGTTCTTCTCGCCAATGTATCTTCAAGAATAGCATAATCAGAAACTCTTGCATGTTTAACAATATCACCACTTACTAATCTAGCGAGTAATACAAAGTTACCTATATTGGCATTGTTTGCCTGTTTAGTTAATGTTGTTGTAATAGAATATCTATGAGCACCTGGAGCAGATTCATTAGGTGAACCTGCCGCGTTATCATTTAATGTTGCATCATCACCTGAAGAAACAATAGACTCAGTAATCTTTAAACCAACATCATATGATACATCCGTTGTATATTTAGAAAGTATAATGGTTGATTTCTTAACAATAGTGAAATGTTTCTTAATGTAATAAATACCATCATCAACTGATACAAGAGAACCATAACCACTTGACGCAACTGTTGCTGTTAATGTTGTGGTATCTGCTAATGTAGTACCATCAACGAACTTATCACCTGATGTATAATTAATCCATAGTGTTACTGGATCAGTATCAGTAGCTGCCTCGGCGTGTACTACTTTTGCTTTATTGGTACCAGATATAAATTCAACACCAATAAGTTCTGACATATTAGTAGTATTAACTGCAGATAACTTAAGGTAATCAATCTTATTATATATTGATACACCACCTGGTATTACAATAGATCCTTCTTTAAACATATGATCACCAATAGATGATACTTGGTTTTGAAGCATTGATTGCATTTGAGTTAATTCTCTTGCCTGCACCGCATGGCCAGGACGGAATAACATCTTATTGTATTTTTCTTTTGGAGTTAATCCGTCCGCTGTTGGGGTATTATAATCATCCCAATATGGTTCAATGTTAAACTTAATTGCCATTTCTTTTTCCTAATTTAAAATGCGATAACTAATCTGATAGTTTCAATTTGATCTACGCCTCTACTAACTGAAGTTCTATTTTCCAAAAACATAACATCACCAGAATATTGTGTAATCCCAGCAACATTAACTGCAGTACAATCAACACCACCACCCGTATCACCTACAACTCTAATATTATCATCATCGGTAAAGTTAACAAAACCTGTATCTTCATTTTGTATAAAATAAATAATACCATTGGTTGCATCATATTCAATTACCATAGCCTTTGCAGAAGTACTTGTGCCTTCAATCATAGCATCAGCAGCAAATGAGCCACCGGTTGCAACCGATAATGATTTAGTTGTTGTATAAGCATTATTAGCCGCAGTAGTAGATGTTGCTGCGTCAATTGGATTTCTAATTAAAGCTATTTGTCTAAAATCATTTGTGGCAGGAATATCACCATTCTCATCACCATTAAATACTTTGTTAATAGTTACATAATGAGATCTTAAATCATTTCGTGGGTCTTTACCAAAACCACCTGTTGGTCCAATGACCGGTCTTAATGAACCACCAGAACCAGCACCACCTGTAACGGTAATAACTGCTTTAGTGTAACCTGTACCAACCGCAGTCATATCAATATCAGTAATAATACCACCAGTTACTATCGCTGTTGCAGTAGCACCTGTACCATTACCTGACACTGTTACAGTAGGAGCAGAAGTATAACCTGTACCACCAGAAACAATTTTAATATTATAAATGGCACCATCAATAGCATTATCTTGTACAGACCATTGATTAATTAATGCTGTATCTGCACCAGGAGCAGGTGCCGCTGTTATATATTGTACCGGAATAAATGAAGCAGTAAGAAATTTAGAACCTGTATCAACTGGAATCGTATACATATATTTCCATATATAACCATCGGTTGAAGCATGATCAATAACACCCGCTGTTGTTACACCGGCAATATCAGGGTTGGTAGTAGACACACCACCTGATTTAAGACACATAAATACATTGTTATTATCTGATACTACAAAGTAATTCTTTCCTTCTAGGTTAATATCTCTATCATCATATTCTGCATATGAAACACCAGAAACCCATAGAGTTCTTGGTGATGAATAAATAATATCCACTGATTCACATTTTTTCATGGCAAACATATTTTCCCATAAAGTATTTGTTGTATAATCATTTTCGTATGGATTATCAGGTGTTGTATCATCCGTCCATGCATTTGATCTACCTAAACCCATATAAAATGTGTTTGATGTTAGACTGTCAACAAATTTTTCAGTTGTATCTAATCTAAATTTACTTGTTATAATTGCTGACATTTATTGTCTCTCCGTTATGTTTGTATTGTACACTCAGTTGAAGTATACGATATATCTGTTGCAGGATCATTAGGGGTGCAAGACCAAATTCTTGCACCTAACTGTAATCCTATATTGTTATTTATAACATCTTCTATGGTATATGCACCATATTCTAGTATTGGTCTCCAATTCCAGAATTTAACATTCTCCAAATGATTCCACATACCTATTCTGGAATTAGATCTTACATATTGTAATTCTTTCTCAACATAAGTACCTAATTCATTTACACTCGGTGGCATATAAACAGGTGATACATTGATATTTAATGGTAGCCCTGAGCCTTGTCTACCAGGTTGAATATTTAAATTGGATGCAATTATCTTAATAAAGATAAGAATCTCACCAAAGAATATAAATCCAGCAGGGTGAATTAATCTAGTAAATGCATTCTTCCAATCATTAATATTTTTACCAGTCTTAAGTACATAAGAAAACTTCTGATAGAAATAAGAATCTTGAATATATTTCTTATCAGATAAGAAACCATCAACGGTAGTAAATAAACCTTTAGGATATACTTTAACTACATCACCTATTGAGTATTTCATCTCATTATCACCTGCATCATAATAAACTGTTTCTTTATAGTCACCATTTGATGCATAAACATCATTAATAAATACTATATCATCATTAAACTTAGGAGCAAACCCTTGGTCTGAATCCATATTAATAATAAATGTTTTTGCTACTAATGTCCAAGTATATGTTGGAGTATAATCAGTATGATTAGCAATAATATCTGCTTTTTGTTCAAACCATTTGCCATCAGAAGGGATTAACATATCCACTCTTGGGAAATAAATATCTACTTCATCATCATAAATTAATTTAAAGAAAGCTTTAATAGATTCTGGTGTTCCTCTTGAACGATAAAATTCTACAAGGTGTTTATAAAATAATCTTGGGTCAGCAGCAAAATCTCTAGGTATTGGTGCGCCAATCTCATTTTGTAACTCTGTTAATAAATGTTCTTCGATTAAATCAATATCACGTTGATGATCAATTTGATTTAGATAAAATGCAGATTTATTTACCCTTTCAAGATATAAAGCATATACCTTAATGAATTCAATTAACTCAGGATAGTCCTGATTAATATGATCAGGTACTAAATCATCTACAAATGATGATATATTAATCGCCATTAGTTACTTACCGTTGTGTAATCAATACCAGCCGTTGTGCCACCGGTTACCATTGTATCAATAGTACCTTGAATTATAGCTGTTATCGAATTGATTGTTAACAATTCATTTCTCATAGGAGATATATCTGATGATGCAGGCTTAGTAATAATCTTAAGATAATCATGAACTCCTACAATTGAATCAGGGGCAAATCCTTCTAAAACTACTTCGCCTGTATTATAATTTACATATCCAACATTAGGATTTAATATAGTACTTGTGGCGCCAATGATTTGAATAATATTTTTATTTTCTTCAGTGTCTAAATAATCTTTTAATCTACATGATTCACCTCTATAAGTAAATTCAGTAGATGTTACATATTGAGTTTTACCAGATAAATATGCAATGGGTTGATTAAAGTCAAATGTATATAATTTTTCAACACCTAACTCAGGGATAAATTTCTTAGACATTTCAATTCGCATAATTGTTGAAATAACAGCAACACTTGAATTATCAATAACTTGTAATAGATTTGAATTTCTAAATACACCACCAAAGGATTTTAGATTATTATTATCATAATCATCAATCACTATCCTAATATTTTCAGATAAAGTAGCTTCATCAATATTAGCAACATTAGGGTTGTATTTAAAATAAACTTCTAAGTCAATATATGTATAATCTGGATCAACAAGAATAGGAGTAATTGATACTA
>LWDU01035224.1_pt1 | contig 22723 bp, 21 predicted proteins | sample 727161 | NCBI WGS metagenome assembly LWDU01 (sample SAMN04566230, study PRJNA314399) | hydrothermal vent metagenome | isolation source: deep sea hydrothermal plume seawater | place: Mexico: Gulf of California, Guaymas Basin | collected 2004-07-11
GAAACTCATTCCGGACACTTTCATGTTAAAGGCATTAACAGCCCCGCCAATAAGTGTACCAACTGTGTAGGCCATAAATATCCCTTGCAAGACATTTGGGGCACCCCCAGGCCAATTCGCCCCCGCAATAAACTTATTCATAAACGGCACCTTGGTACCATTACTAAACCCACCGCTGACAAATTCAACCTCACTTACAGTCAGTTCTCTCATATTGTAACTCCTTAATAGTTTATGGATGCTGTCGCAAACAGCAAGCGTGACAGCGGTATCAGACTACGGGAGTGGCGTTGAAAGAAATATCAGCGTGAACTGGAATCGCTGTAAGTTTATTGATTAGTTCTGTCAGCCAAAGCCTAACGGATTCACCGATGTCTTGTGCGCGATAGTGGCTATGGGATGTGTGGGACATTGGCCTGGTCGGCTGTTTGTCAGGGTTTAATCATGAACTTCTGCATCACTGCACGTCTTTCGGGGGGAATGGGGATGGATTTTCTGGCGACCAGGTCCATTGAGATGCCTAATGCTCTGCATCCGAGGGTGATTTCTCCTGAATCGATGTTGAAGAAGATGTGTACCATGTGCTGAATTTTTTCGGTGAGGTTGTCGAGGCCGGAGACCACTACAAATCTATCGCCCTGTTTCAGGTTGGTGAAGTGATCCATCCGATATTCGAGTACGGCGCCGCCGATGACGCCTTGGCCTCTTTCGAACTGGCTGTCGCCTGCTGCGAATCGGGTCCACAGGTTTGGCATGGAATCGGAACCCCGGCTCATGTAATTATTGGGCAGCAACAGGCCATTGGGGGAACATTCGTCGGGCTGGATGATGCCTCGGCCTATGGTGATGAAGCCGCGTCGATAGCTTTCTGACAGGGTAAGGTTCGCATAAGGGAAGGGGTCCGCTGGCACGCCGCGGCTGCCTGCATAGTTGGGTAACGGTACGGTTTTCAGGCCTTCTGCTTTTAATGGGTAGTTAACGTCGAAAACAAATGCGGACATTACTTGGTCTGTGCCGGAGTTTCGTAACTCCACCAGGGCACAAAATCCGGTGTCATCAGCACTGAGCAGGCCGAAGTAACCGGTAATCGGAACCGCTATTCTGGCTTCTGCGATAAAACGCATATGTTGTGACTTGATGTTTGCGGTGATGGTTTGAACGTCTTCTCGCGGGATGCAACCCAGTTCGATTAAACCCAGCTCCAGGGTTTGAATCATTTTCTGGGAGAAGAACCTGACGTTCAGGTGGTCGTTTTCATCACATTCCCAGCGATTGACTGAGCCCAGGTAAACGGCAATGGGTTCGCTCATATTTAGTCCGTGCAACGCGGTGTTGCTCTATTGATAGTCGTCGTGAGTGTAGATATTAGGCAAACGTCTTTCGTGGGTCAAATGCGTCCCGTATGCCTTCGCCGATGAAAATCAACAGGGTCAGCATAATGCCGATGGTAAAGAAGGCGGTGAATCCCAGCCAGGGTGCCTGTAGGTTAGAGACCGCCTGTTTGATCAAACGACCCAGCGATGGTGCATCAGAGGGCAGTCCAAAGCCAAGAAAGTCCAGCGACGTCAGCAACACCACTGAATTTGTCAGGATAAAAGGCACCATCGTTAGTGCAGCCACCATGGCATTGGGTAGCACATGCTTCGCCATTATGGTGATATTGCCAACACCCAGCGCGCGAGCGGCCCGTACGTATTCCAGGTTTCTTGCCCGCAGAAATTCAGCCCGGACAATGCCGACGAGGGCCATCCAGCTGAACAGCAACAGCAACAGAAACAGCCAGCCGGGGGTGGGTTCGACCATGCTGGCGAGGATGATCAGCAAAAACAGGATTGGCATGCCCGCCCACATTTCAATCAGGCGTTGCATGACCAGGTCAAGCCAGCCGCCAAAATATCCCTGAATCGCTCCCGCAGAAATCCCGATAATCGTGCTGCAGATGGTCAGGCCCAGGCCGAAGAGTATGGAGAGCCTGAATCCATAGATAACCTTTGCGAACACATCCCGGCCCAGGTCATCGGTTCCCAGCCAGTGGGTGGCAGAGGGCGGAACGGGCGCGGGCTTCTCGATAAACAGGTCCATGGTGTTGTTTGCGTATCGCACCATCGGCCAGATCATCCAGCCATCCTGCCGTTTTATCAGATCCTGAAAGAAAGGGTCGCGGTAAATGGTTTCAGTTTCGAACAGCTCATCCGCCGGGGTGATCTCATCTGCAAATGATGTTTCCGGGTACATCACTAAAAAAGGAAAATAGATGCCGCCATCGACATACAGCAAAATTGGCTTATCGTTGGCGATTAATTCCGCGCCCAGTGAGCAGATAAACAGCACGCTGAAGATCCAGCTGGAATACCAGGCACGTTTGTTGGCCTTGAAATTGCGCCAGCGTCTGTCTACCAGGGTGATTGGGCGATGAGGCTTTTGCAGGCCGGGGTCCAGGTCGGGGCCGGTGTGGATGAGTGGGTCTGTTTCAACAGTCGACATCAGACCTCCCGTGTTTCGAAGTCGATTCGCGGGTCGACCAGTACATAGGTCAGGTCACCAATCAAATGCATGACCAGTCCGACCACGGTGTAGAAAAAGAGCGTGCCGAATAAAATTGGGTAGTCCCGGTTTATCGCGGCTTCAAAACCCAATAAACCCAGGCCGTTCAGGCTGAAGATGATTTCAATCAGCAGGGCACCGGTAAACAGCACATTGATCAGGGCGCCGGGTAATTGCGCGACTACGATCAACATCGAGTTGCGGAATACGTGGCCGTACAGGACCCTGCGTTCGGTCAGGCCCTTGGCTCTTGCGGTGAGTACGAACTGCTTGTTGATTTCTTCCAGGAATAAATTCTTTGTCAACAGCGTCAGCGTCGCAAAGCCGTGGATGGTCATGGCGAGAATGGGCAGGGCAATATGCCAGGCGTAGTCCTTGACCTTGCCCCAGGTGCTTAGCAGTTCGAAGTTACTGGAAGTCAGGCCACGCAACGGGAAGAAGTCCCAGTAGTTGCCCCCGGCAAATAATACAATCAGCAAAATGGCGAATAGAAATGCAGGTATCGCATATCCCACGAAGATTGCCGCGCTGGTCCAGATATCGAAAGGCGTCCCGTCCCGCACGGCTTTGCCGATGCCCAGTGGAATGGAAATACCATAGGTAATCAGCAGCGTCCAAAATCCCAGGGAAATTGACACGGGCATCCGTTCCACAACTAACGATGTCACCGAGCGGTCCTGGTAATAGCTGGTGCCAAAATCCAGGTGGATGTAATCCCACATCATTTTGAAGAAGCGTTCATGCATGGGTTTGTCAAAGCCAAATTGCTTTTCAAGGTCTTTGATAAAGTCCGGGTCCAACCCCCTTGTGCCCTCGTAGGCACCCGCTTCACACGCGGTGTTGCCCATCTAATGCGTCCGGTGGCTGCTGATTCTTCGCCGGTGAGTTCGGCAATGATCTGTTCAACCGGGCCACCGGGTGCGGTTTGCACGATCAGGAAATTGATCACCATAATGCCAAACAGCGTGGGGAAGATGAGGCCGATTCGCTTGAGGATGTAGGTACCCATGCTAGTCTTCGCCCATACTGTCATCGTTCAGCATGTTGCGCATGCCTTCTTCCACGCGTTGTGCCTTTTCTTCGCTGTACCACCAGGTGTCAAAGAAACCACTGCGAAAGCGTGCCTGTATTTCCGGCTTTTTGTACTTGTCCCAGTAGCCGTAGCGATAACCAGGGGGGAAAAAACCGGGTACGGCATAAAAATTCCACAGCAACACCCGGTCCAGGGCACGAGTCGCAGCAATCAGCTGGTCGCGGCTCCGGGCGGCGATTATTTTCTCGATCAGCTGGTCAACCACAGGGTCTTTTATCCCGGAATTGTTGCGGCTGTATTGCCGGTCTGCGGCAGCGGAGCCCCAGTAGTTTTTCAATTCATTGCCGGGTGTCATGGTTTGTGCATAGGTGCGTATCGTGCCTTCAAAGTCGAACTTGCCCACGCGGTTGATGAATTGGGACACTTCAATCGTGCGAACCCTGGCATGGATGCCCAGGCGTTTCAATCGATGGATATAAGGGGTGATGCCTCGCTCCTGGTAGACGCTGAGCACAACCAGGTCAATGGTGAACGGCGCTCCCGTAGTGCCGTTTATCAGCACATTGTTGCGTACTTCGTAACCAGCTTGTTTAAGCAGTCTGGCAGCCTTTAGCAGGGGTTCTCTTGAATAGCCGCCTGTTGTCACCGTTGGTTTGTAGTGTTCAGTAAAGACGCGTTCAGGTACCTGGCCCCTGAAGGGTTCAAGTAGTTCTAGTTCTGCTTCTGACGGTAAACCGGCCTGGGCGAGATCAGAATTTTCGAAAAAACTGTCGTTGCGCTGGTAAAACCCGTGGTAGAGAATCTTGTTGGACCATTCGAAATCATAAACCAGTGCCAGTGCTTCCCTCACCCTGACGTCCTGGAATTTTTCCAGTCTCATGTTGAACATGACACCCTGCTGCATCCCGAACGGGCGTTCGGTACTGATCAGGTCTTTGACAAACAGGCCACTGCGATAACCGGGAAAGTCGTACTCTTTTGCCCAGCGCTTGGACACGCCTTCTAAAAAGGCATCGGTGACGCCTGCCTTGTGGGCTTCGAGAATGACCTGTTCGTTGGTAAAGTGGTCATAGACAATGCGACGTATATTGTGTCGACCCTTCATCACGGGGATGTCTTTGGCCCAGTAGTCATCCACAAGTTCGTAGACTTCTTTCCTGCCGGGTTCGATCTTCGTGATCTTGTAGGGTCCACTGCCCAGGGGAACTTCCATGGTGGATTTTTCGAAGTCACGGTCCCGCCAGTAATGCTCGGGTGCGACGTACATGGCGGCAATGATTTGTGCGGATTTTGGTGATGTTGCACCCGGGATAAAGAACTTGATTTCCCGGTCGTTGATAATTTCCGCGTGGCTGACGAGATAGAAGTTTGCCTTCAATAATGGTGAACCCACCGACTTGATCTTGTCGAAGGTAAACAAGACATCTTTGGTGGTTATCGGTCTGCCATCATGCCAGCGCGCTTGTTTTCGCAGCCTGAATCGCACCCAGCTGTAATCGTCTGCGAGCATGATTTCTTCTGCAAGCCAGCCGTACTGACTCGACGGCTCGTCATCGGCCTTAAATGCGAGTCGTTCCAGAATGAGCACACGCGCCATCGGTTGATAGGTCATGCCCGAGGCTTTGCGTCCTTTGCGAATATAAGGATTGAGGGTGTCGAAGTTCCCGAGGGCGGGCATGACCATCTCGCCCATTTTGGGTGCCTGGGGGTTTACGTATTCGAAGTGGCTAAAATTGGCGGGATATTTCAGGTCGCCGAAAAAGGACAAACCATGGCGCCACTCTTCGGCGAATACCGGGTGTGAGAACAGCAGGCACAAAACTGTTAACAAGAGCGGGCTCAAGGCTGTCATCAAGGTCTTATATACAGATCCCTGGTCTACAGCAGCTGTCTTTCCCAAATTCAACTTCCCTCGGGTTGCAATGGGGTGCATCCAGACTACACCACCGGGAAAGGATCCTCCATACCATCCTCCAGTGGAATCTGGAAGGAGTTCAGTGTGAGTGATATCAAACAGTAGTAGCCAATGGTTGTCACCAGTTCGATCATGCAGGTCTCGGTAAACGCGTCGACACCGGCCTTGTAGGTCTGGTCTGTGATGCCGTGGGTTTCGAGCATTTCACTGGCGATGCGGTAGGAGATCATCTCATCTCCTTCAAAAGTGGGTGACTCGCCGTCCCGGAGCTGGTTGAGCTGCGTTTCGTTGAGCCCGGCCTGCATGCCCAGTCGTTTGTGGGCTGAAAATTCGAATTTGGATTTAAAATGAGCGCCCACGGTACATATCGCCACCTCCTTGATGTTTTCCGGCACGCTGGAACCAAACCGAATCGCTGCGCCAAGGGCTTGCGCGGCACCCCCCACGCTGGGTGCGCGAACCCAGGCACCAAAGGGACCAATCATCCCAATACCAGGGCGAGCGTTACCCCTGGGGCCTCGTTCTATGGCTTCCAGTACGGTTTGCTGCGCCTCATTGAGGTTGTTTCTATCTATGGGTGAGAGTCTCATGGTTGGTCTCCTTCTTTAATGTTGGTTTCAGTTTGCGTTTACAGCTCTGAAAAGTCACTACTTGATGTGCCCGCAGGTCGCATCGGGCACGGGATACCACAACGGTTGATTGAGTAACTCAAAGGGATGGGTTGGCCCGCGCTCCTGAAAGCAGGTCACATTACCGTAACCGTCAGATCTCTTGATGATGAAGGTGCCATCATTGCTCCGAGATTCCATGACCTTTGCCATGGTAATCACCGGCACAAGATAGCGGACGGGTTGATACCGGCCCGGGTTTTCTTTTTGAGGAAAATCCCGGGTACTGAATGTTTTAAAGCTAGGCGCTTTTGGCAGTGAATCGTTTCTTATCGCCTCGATAGCGCGAAGATACAGCGTAGTTCGAATCCGTGGGGCAGATTGCAGTGGCTCTTGCTCTTGAATAGCCTCTTGCTCTTGAACAACTTCGGCAATATCCGTTATCGGTTCGGCTATGGTTTCAACAGGTTCCTGAATGACCGGTTCGGGGATCGTTTTGGGAATCTCGGGTTCGAATATCGCTTCAGGTTCAATAATTTTTTCAGGCACCAGCTCAATGCTGATAACCGTCGATCTGCCAGCTTCCGGCTTGTCGAATTTCCAATACATCACCAGAACAAAATGAACCAGCAATACAAACAACACAGCAAGGCTGAGCACACCATGGGTCTTTTTGGGTTCATCCCCGTCGGGGGAAAGATCAAATTCGTCGATTGAAGCCGGATAAAACATGCCTGTTAGAGGCGGGTTTAGCGATTCAGTTCCAACTGTTGAATTGACGTCCCAAGTTAGGCACACTTTTAAAATGCCGATGCTATCTGATCAGAGCCCAGCCAACTTTAATGACCCGCTACCCGACCGCGTGGATGTCGTTATCATCGGCGGCGGTGTCGCGGGTGTATCCACTGCGTGGTTTCTCGCCAAAGCCGGGGTAAGTGTACTGATATGTGAAAAAGGCCGTGTCGCCGGTGAACAGTCCAGCCGTAACTGGGGATGGGTCAGGCAGCAGGGTCGTGATGCGGCAGAGCTGCCGATTATGATGGACAGCATCAACAGCTGGGAATCCATCGCCAGGGAGGTCGGCGACGAGATCGGGTTTTCGCGCCAGGGGATACTATATCTGGGCCGGAATGAATCAGAGCTGGCAGAATCTGAGAAATGGCTGGATGTTGCCCGGCCGCATCAGTTGGATAGCCGGATGATTTCCGCGAAAGAAGTCGAAGACCTGATGCCGGATGCCGGGGGCCGATGGAAAGGGGCGCTGTATACACCCAGTGATGGCAGGGCGGAGCCGTTTACGGCAGTACCTGCCATGGCGAGACATTTAGTGCAACAAGGCGTCGCCATTCGGGAAAATTGCGCTGTGCGGTCCCTGGACGTTGAAGCGGGAAAGGTATCCGGGGTGATCACAGAACATGGTCGGGTCAGGGCAGGATCTGTGGTTTGTGCCGGTGGTGCCTGGTCAACGGTGTTCCTGGGGAACCTCAATGTCAAACTACCTCAGTTGACGGTTCGCTCGACGGTCGCCCGAACACAACCGGGGCCTGATGTATTTTCCGGTGCGGCCGCCGGTGGTGGCGTCGCCATTCGCAGAAGAGCCGATGGCGGCTACACGATTGCGCCTGGGGGCTTGGGTGAACACTTTCTCGCGGCAGACAGCTTTCGCTATTTTTTCAAGTACCTGCCTGTATTGCGGCGGAGTTCGCGAGATCTGCATATAAAGACGGTGCAACAGTTTGTAGCGGACGACAGTCTTGTAAAAAGGCTGCTGCCCACAAGGCACTGGTCGCCCGATGACACAACACCGTTTGAAAAAAACCGCGTGCTGAATCCCACCCCTTCGCCGGGTGGGGTCGTTCAGATGCGCAATCAACTTCAAAAATACATGCCTGCCCTGGGCGAGGTCCCGTTTATTGAAGCCTGGGCTGGTATGATTGATGTCACCCCGGATGTCGTACCGGTTATGGACCAGGTGGAAGCTTATCCCGGCCTCTATATTGCGACGGGGTTCAGTGGCCATGGTTTTGGATTCGGCCCCGGTGCAGGCCGCGTCATGGCGAATATGGTATTGGGTAAACAGAGCGAATACGATCTAAAACGTTTCCGGCTGTCGCGCTTCACAGACGGCTCAAAAATGATACCAGGTCCCGGATTATGACCAACCAGACAACAGACAACCTGGCCTGCTCCACAGGCCCAACAACACCCCCGTTGCGCGACATTACCCTCGGCGAACTCCTTAAGGAAGCCGCTGATACCGTACCGGATAGAATTGCGTTAATTACCGGTGCTAAGGATCCCGGCGATCGCCGCGAGTGGACCTATGCAGACCTGTATGTCGAATCTCTCGAAGCCGCGCATGCCCTGACACTCAAATTCAACCCCGGTGAACGGGTGGCTGTCTGGGCGCCGAATATTCCAGAATGGATCATGATGGAATTCGCCTGCGCCATGGCTCGTGTCATTATGGTGACGGTCAATCCTGCGTTTCAAAAAAAGGAACTGGCCTACGTGCTGAAACAGTCTCGCTGTGCAGGTATTTTTGTGATTCCGGAGTTCCGTGGCAATAGAATGTTGCAAGCCGTGCAGGAGGTGCAGGGTGAATGCCGGGACCTGCGGGAAGTTATCCGTCTGGATCAGTGGCATGAGTTTCTTGCCACCGCCGATGGCAGCGACAGATTGCTGCCGATGGCAAGTCCGGAAGATCCCGTAATGATTCAATACACATCCGGTACAACCGGTTTTCCCAAAGGGGCATTGTTGCACCATAAAGGTCTCGTTAACAATGGCGCTCATACACTGGATCGAATGGACGTCGACGAGGGTTCTGTGTGGATGACCTATATGCCCTTATTTCATACAGGCGGCTGTGTTATTTGTGTCCTCGGCGCTGTCTCGAAAAAATGCACCCAGGTGCTGGTGGAAATGTTTGAGCCCGGTCTCGTGCTGGAACTGATCGAAACCTACGGTGGCAATGCAATGGTCGGGGTGCCGACAATGATGAATGCCATGCTGGAACATCCAGACTATGAAAGCCGTGACCTGTCCAGCGTCAAGGTCCTTTGTTCAGGCGGATCCACGGTTCCGGCAGCACTGGTGGAAGTATTTGAGCAGGCACTGGGAGCCAAATTCACCATTGTCTTCGGCCAGACAGAGTGCTCACCGGTGTCTTCAATGACCAGCCCCGAAGACACCACAGAAGACAAGGGCACAACCCTGGGTGCGTCCATGCCCCATGTCGAGGTCAAGATTATTGATCCGGAATCAGGGGAGACATTGCCCTACGGCGAATTGGGTGAGTATTGCACCCGCGGCTATCATGTCATGCATGGGTATTTCGACATGGATGAAGCCACGGCAAATGCAATCGACTCCGAGGGCTGGTTACATACCGGTGATCTTTGTTCCATGGATGAACGTGGCTACACCAAAGTAGAAGGTCGCTTAAAAGACATGATTATTCGGGGTGGTGAAAACATCTATCCCCGCGAATTGGAAGAACTGCTCTACCAGCACCCCACCATTGGCGAAGTAGCGGTGGTTGGGTTACCCGACGAGCGTATGGGTGAGATCGTCGGCGCTTTCCTTCGCGCCGCGCCCGGTGAAACCCTGAACAGGGAAACGTTGTTTGCTTACCTGCGTGAGCATCTGTCGCCACAAAAAACCCCCGCCCGCTGGTATGAACTGGAAGAATTTCCCCTCACCGGGTCCGGCAAGATCCAGAAGTTTGAGTTGCGCAAACAGTGGCTTGACGGCAAGTTCGAAGAGATGGTCTAACTTATTAAAAGAGCCACTAGAGGTATTCCCAATGAACTCAAAGTACAAAATCTATGGCGGCGAACTGAGCTATTTCACTCGTAAGCTTGAAGCCGCACTTATTTTTTACGGTGCAGACTTCGAATCGCTAAACAAGGGTGAGCACAATCCCCAGGAAATAGAATCACGCTCCGGTACGCACCAGGTGCCGGTATTGCAGACGCCGGAAAACTGGATGATTGGGGATACCACACCTTTGATGCAGCTGCTCGACACCCGCTTTCCGGCACGACGAATGTTCCCCGAAGGGCCACTTGGCGTGCTTGTACAAATAGTGGAGGAGTATTTTGATGAATGGGTTGCCAGGACGATGGTGCACTATCGCTGGCACTATGCTGAAAGTGCGGAATTTGCTTCCCTGAAAATGGCCAACGGCAATGCAGAGGCGGCTGCGCGGGTTAGAAACTGGGGCCCCAGGGCCTGTCGTGCTACCGGTACGGATTCCGAGGTGCAGCGCAAGGCGGCAGAAGATGAATATGGTCGAATTCTGGCAGCGATGGAGTCCCAGCTCGCTGAAACACCCTATCTGTTAGGCGAACGGCCTACCGCCGTGGATTGTGTGATGTTGGGCGGACTCCGGGCGCATACCAACATGGATCCGGATCCAAAAAAGGTGACTGCCAATTATCCCCGGGTTGTGGCCTGGTGTGAAACTGAGGCTGACAAATGGAATGGAACCGGTGAACTGGTGCCGTTTCCAAATTCGACTGCTTTTGCGCAGTTTGTGCTGGCTGAAATGGCAACGACTTACCAACCTTATGTGTTGGGGAATCGTGAGGCGCAACTGGCCGGGGCGAAAGCGTTTCATGTTGAAGTTTATGGTGAGGATGTGAGTTATTTGTCTCGGCCATATCCGGAGCGATCTCGGCAGATGATTGTTGATAGGATTGGTAATAATCTGACAACGGAAGAAGGGGGTGAGGTTAGAGGCTGGCTGAAATCTGTAAAACTGGCTGAGAGCTTCGGCATCTAGTTTGGTGAGGGGTTAGATTAAAACAGCGGATTGGTCAAAGCTGACTCCCAGCATTAGCATCGTTTTTAGACCATCGTATACTTTCAGAACGCCTTCTCAAAAATCAAAAATTGATTATTCGCTGGCATATCAAAGTCCCTGCGGAGCACAAACCCCGTTTCCTCTGCCAGTTCCTGCAGTCGTCCAATATCACGTACGCCACTCAACGGATTCCGATCTGTTAACCAGCCGTCAAACCGTTCATTCGAATCAGTAGTGAATTTTCCGTTGTATTTAAACGGACCGTAGATACACAACAGCCCGTTGTGTGTCATGACTTTGGACGCCCCAATGAACAGGGGCGATAACAAACTCTCAGGCACAATATGCAGAACATTCGCGGTATAGATATGGTTTGTCGTTGTTATGGACCAGTCCGGGTTGTTGAGATCAAGATAAACCGGTGGTTTAACGTTGTCTGGGGCCAGTGACTGTATGTTGGTTTTTAACGGTTCAAAGTACTCGCCCTGGTCGGAAGGTTGCCAGGTAATGTGTCGCAGGGCGCTGGCAAAGTGCACGGCGTGCTGGCCGGAACCGCTGCCTATTTCCAGCAGCGTGGCAGGTTCGGTTAACAGTTCACGCAAGTGGCTCAGTATGTGTTCTTTGTTATTGTCCGCTGCTGTCGAGTGGTGAAGAAACTGTTTCTCGATTATTGACCACCCCGTAACAGTCGACCGGGTAGTGCACCGGTTGATTCGCCGTTTTCAAAGGTGACTTCGCCTGACTTGATGGTCGCGATATAGCCATTGGCTTTTTGTATCAGGCGTTTGCCGCTGGCGGGCAGGTCGTACACCATCTCAGGTGGTTGCAGTGAAAGGGCGTCAAAGTCGATCAGGTTGAAATCTGCCTGGTATCCCGGGGCAATAACGCCACGGTCGGTTAAGCCGTAAACGCTGGCGCTGTTTTGTGTCATCTTGTGAACAACAAATTCGAGGGGCATGGTCGCAGCACTGGTTCTATCCCGGGCGGTGTAACTCAACATGTAGGTGGGGACGCTGGCATCGCATAGCACGCCGCAATGGGCGCCACCATCGGACAAGCCAAAGACACTGTAGTCCCGTTTGATATTCTCAAAGTAGGGGTCGAGGGTTCCCTTGTAGCCGCCGAAGAAAAAGATAATCGGCCGTCTTTCTGCCAGGGTATCCATCAGTACATCGAGATGATGGCGTTTTGTTGCATCTGCAATTCCCTGGATACTGTCGTTTATTGCCGGTTCATAGGAGAGTGCATCGTCCAACGGGTACATTTCTGCATAACTCGTGGTAAACCGCACCGCATCGGGGTTGCGATGGTGTTTGGGTTTTTCTGTTTTTATCTTGTTACGGAATTCGGGGTCCCGCAGATGCGCAATTCGCTCTTCCAATGGCAAGCCGCGTATCGCCTTGTAGCTGGGGAAAATGTTCAGCGGATTGATGGTTCCTTCAAGACTCATCAGTATCGACGCAGGCCGGGCCCCACATTGGGGTCGCAGGCTCAGTCCCTGTTTACTCATGGAATCTGCCAGGTGCCATATTTTTTCGCGTTTGCCCGGTGCAGTCAGGGTCGTGATGGTGCGGCCGGTGTCACGCATGATTTGTTCAATCCAGGCCAGTTCATCATCATCTTCCAGATAGTCACTGATAATCTCGATTGTGCCATGATCCAGACCTTTAAATGCGTTACCAATGCCTAACATTTCCTTTGCCGCGGCGTTGGTACCGGGGACCAGATTACCCTGCTTATCCAGGTGACCGTAAAAACGTGAAGTTGAAAAACCGAGTGCCCCGGCCTGCAGTGCTTCCCGGGTCAGTCGTGACATCTGGTCAATATCAGCATCCGTGGAATCGTCGTAACATCGTTCACCCATCACGTAGCGCCGGATTGCCACATGAGGCACCTGTGAACCCACATCCATGACGTAGGGTGTATCGATGGCATCAAGATACTCAGCGTAACTCTCCCAACCCCAGGGAATGCCTTCATTCAACGCCGAGCCGGGAATATCCTCGACACTTTCCATCAGTTCGATTAGCCGGTTCTCATCACCGGCTTGTACTGGTGCAAATCCAACCCCGCAATTTCCCATGACAACCGTGGTTACGCCGTGCCAGCAGCTGGGTGTCAATTGTTTGTCCCAGCACACCTGGCCATCGTAGTGGGTATGGATATCTACAAATCCCGGTGTCAGCAGTTGCCCCCCGGCATCGATTTCCCTCGCTGCCTTGCCGACGTTGCCTACCTCCGCGATTTTGCCGTCTTTTACGCCGACTGAGCCATTAAACGCGGGTTTACCTGTGCCATCGACAATATTGGCATTCCTGATGGTGAGATCGAGCATGAATCCTCCGGGGCGGGTTTCTTTTTAGCTAAGCTTACATGAAGCCTACATGAAGCCTACATGAAAAGCAGCATGACGGGAGGTAACTTATGGCGCCCGTGGCGGCAAACCCATGGCCCTGATACTGGGGGATAACATGGATAACAATGCGAAGGAAGCAAACAGGCTGCCAGCACCGGCGAACAATACCGTCAGGCCAATATACTCGACAATATAGCCGGATAGAGCGCCGGAAATGGGTGCGAGTCCCAGGTTGGCAAATATAATCAGGCTCATGATGCGGCCGAGCATCTCCTGGGGGATTCGCCTTTGGATCCAGGTCATAAAGAATATTTGCAGAAAGCCGCCGATAGTCCCCATGCTGAACAGGATGAACATGCCGACCATGGTTTCACTGGCAAAACCTAACTGGATGAGAATTAATCCGACAATGGCGTCGAGTGTTAGAATCATCATCCCCAGATGTCTGGCCTGGGGTAGTGGTATCCAACCCGCCAGCAGGATGCCAATGAATGCGCCGCCACTATGGGAAGACATCAGTAGCCCGTACGCGGCCGCGCCCTCGACAAATCGTTCGCTTGCCAATAACGGTATGCCAATCTGTATCGGTCCCTGGGCGAGAAAACCGATCGCCGCAATGTAGAACAACAATATAAATAAGGAACGATCACCTTTTAGAAAAACAAACCCCAATATCATTGTGCCAAAAAAAGAATCCTCCTTGTCGGCACGTATATCTTTTTCTTTCGGGATCCGAACCCCAAGCAGAATTAGCCAGGAGACGACAAAGGTCACCGCATCGATTGAGAAAACTGTACCAATGGCCCGTAAATCATCAGGCGGCGAATCTGCGTTGAGGTTGGTCAGGTCACCCCCGCTTAGAATAACAATCAAGGCGCCAGCCAGTGCAGGACCCACCAAAAAGCAGATCTGGGCCGTCCCACCCATCACCGCATTGGCAATCTGCAATTCATCTTTCTTCACCAGTTGTGGCAGGATCGCCGACTGCGCAGGAAAGGCGAACGCACCCACGGTTCCTAACAGGAATCCAAAGCCGTAGAGCATCCACATCTCGATGGTCTCTGTCATCACCAGGGTAGCCAGGATTGAAACCAGCAGAAAATAGGCAACCTTGGTATTCAGAATGACCCAGCGAGGGGAAATCCGGTCAACCAGTGCACCACCGACAAGAATAAAAATGGCGCGGGGAATAGCCGCAGATGCCATCACCATACCAAGCGCGAAGGCATTGTCTGTTAACTGGATGACCAGCCACGGCAGGGCAATCATGGAAAAGGCATCACCCAGCATGGAGATCAGGGAACCCGCCCAGAGCAACAGGAAATTCCTGGTCTTAAAAACAACCAGGCGATCCCGGAATTCGGGCTTTCGAAATAGCTGTAGAGATTGAGAGGCCAAGCACGGTACCTGGGTCAGAAGGGGCTGAGGATTTTTACGCCGGTTCCTGCATCACATCACCGACGCTGATATCCCCGTCACTATCCGGAGTAAGATAAATTCCAAACATAATACCCCCAGCATAGTCATTCTTACGTTTTCTGTACTTGCCGAGGGTTCGAAGCGGTTCTTTGGCGCGACCACCGGTGTTCTGGTCCGTCGTGGTCACAATGCAGCGTTCGCAGACGGTCACCCGATTAAGGGTCAATCGGGGGAAATTAAACGCAGGCAAATCGTCTTCTCTATAGGCTTCAAGATCAGACACTACGATGTTCGGTCGAAACCGATTCATCGGGATTGGCGCATCCATTCGTTGGCACAGGTCATCCAGTGAGGATTGGTTGGTGAGCAAAATGGGTGCTGCGTCAATAAACTTGGTTTGTTTCTGGCCGTGGACCCCGCTGAATTCTTTCAACGGCAAAAACCAGTCGTAGGCTTCTCTCGCCCTCACCAGGCGGACGGTTTTCTCGAATGCGTCACTCAACCAGGCTGCCACTTCATCACCCATATCCAGCGTTGGGATCTTTTTTGAATAGATATCAACGTCCGCTGAAGGTGAGCCGAGTTCGGTAGGCAGTTCAAAATCGGATTTGCCTGGATAACCCAGAAGCAGCTCGTGGTCCCCGATCCATTTTGCGGAAAGATGGATCAGTTCCAGGATCTGTTTTTGGCCCGCCCGCTCGCCATCCAGCAACACCGTAAATTCCCGGTCGCCCACCAATCCCATCGGCGTGACCCTGGTTTCTGTCAGGGAATAGCCCCGGCAACCTTTTACCGGATAAATGGTGAGTTTGCTAACGACCACAGATGACATCCAATCTGACTCTAATAAAATACAGTCTAACCTTCATTCGTATTCTGCGTCTATTTTCCCTATGCTTAACAAACAGCAGGGGGAGAACATGGACAGTATCAAAGCAGAATGGGCCAGGCGCCCCTGGTGGATGAACCTGATCTGGTTCTTCTGTCTGTATATGACCTTTATCTATATGCCTTTCGACATATTCACCAAACCTTTTGAACGCTGGGAAGAAATCTGGTTTGGTTTCACCCTCAGTGGCTGGGCAGCAAAATTAACGGAACCTATTCACTGGCTGATCTACGGTGCTGGTGCCTACGGGTTCTGGAAAATGAAATCCTGGATGTGGCCATGGGCAGCGGTTTATTGTGCCCAGGTGGTGATTGCGATGGTTGTATTTAATCTGTTACAAGCACCCATTGAAGGTGTAGCAGAAAGAGCTCGCGGAGGTGGGCCCATCGCGGCTGCTGTGAGTGCTGTGGTGTTTATGATCCCAACTGTGGCTTTGTGGCGGGCGAGGGATTTGTTTGGGGTTGATGAGAACAAGGATCCCCAATAAAACTGTCGAGCTAGTTGTTTAACATTTGAGGTTATTGCCAAGCGTCGCCGTTGCGACCACGGGCGTGCTAGCTCGGCGCCCCCCAGGAAAGGGACTCCCTCTCAGCTCAACGCGGTTTAACAGATAAACTCCATACGCATTCCGGAATTTTAGCAAACAAGCCCAAACTATCACCAAACCGTATTGTACTAGGCATCCCATCGGGTCTGGTTTACTCTAGAAACATGACAAGCTCCGCACAACCGAATCAAGCCAGTCGGACCGTTCCCCGCGGCAACGGAGGTCAGACCACCATTTACAAAGCCGGGATGTTCGACTCCCTCAAGATCAGGGATTTCAGATTCCTCTGGGTCTCGACCCTGTGCGCGACATTTGCGATGCAAATGCAGATGGTGGCGAGGGGCTGGCTGATCTACGACATGACAAGTTCACCCCTGGCACTGACCTGGGTCATGTTGTCATTTATGTTGCCGTCATTCCTGTTTTCACTCGTTGGCGGTGTTATCGCCGATCGTCTGCAGAAAAAGCCGATAATGATTGCATCGCAAATTCTTAACACCATTGCGACGGTGTTGTTGGCGTACATTATCTATTCCGGCCAGGTGACGTTTACCCACTTTATCCTGTTCGGGCTTTTTAACGGGACGATTCTGGCGTTCAGCATGCCTGCACGCAGCGCCCTTATTCCGGAAGTCGTTGGCCAGGACAATCTGGTCAACGCCATGGCATTGCAGAGTGCAACATTCAACTTGTCCCGAATTCTTGGCCCTGCGCTTGCCGGAGGCATGATTGCCGTGTTTGCGGCGGGTGATACCACATCGACCCGGGGTGTTGGGATTGTGTTTTTTGTCATTGCTGGCATGTACCTGACCTCGGTCATTGTGACATCAATGTTACATTACAAGGGCGATCCTCCGGTGCGCGCCAAGAGCTCTCCCCTGGACGACCTGAAGGAAGGTTTCCGCTACATGGGGGAGGAGAAAATTATCCTCGGGTTACTGATTATGGGGTTTGTGCCTTTTACCTTCGGATTCTCGGCTTCTTTTCTATTGCCAGCCTTTAACCAGGACATCATTAATGGCGGCCCTGATGACCTTGGGCTTCTCATGACGGCGATGGGCGCAGGTGCGCTGTGTGGATCTCTTATTCTTGCGAAGCTGGGTGACTTTAACGGCAAAGGACGGGTGATGTTTGTTGCTGCCTACTTCTGGGCGATCGCGCTGGCGGGTTTTGCACTGACGGGAAATCTGTTTTCAGCCATGGCATTGGGTGCCATGACAGGTCTATTCAGCGCAATCTTCGGTGCCCTCAACATGAGCATTGTCCAACTGGCCATCAAGCCGGAAATCCGCGGTCGAGTGATGAGTATCATGATGATGACGCATGGGCTGATGCCGTTTGGCGTGATACCCGTGAGCGCCCTGGCAGAATATGTCGGTATAGATGTGGCATTGATGTTTGCTGCTGTTATGTTGGTCTTGAGCATGATATTGCTGGGTTATTTCTTTCCTGACTTGCGTAGAATTGATAAAGGCCATGGCGACAGCACGCTGGTTGAGCGTTGATCAATGAAATAGAGCAATCTTTTTACCACAGACCCGGTCTTATAAAGATGGACTAAAAAAGGGGAAATGCATGACGTACATTACGAGGGTGGCAGAAGAAGAAGCAACTGGTTCGTTAAAACAGGACTTTGAATTTGTATCCGGTTCGTATTCAAAAGCGATGAATATGAAAGTGCCCACACCCCAGGTCTATACTACAAACACGATTGTCCCAGCCTACTTTCGCTTTGGTGCCGTGCAAAACAGGGTGTTGACCAATGACGGGCAGCATGACCAGAAACCAGGCCAGGTGCCTAACATCCTGGTGAATTTTGCCCTGTCGTTTTACAGCTCCTGCTTCTACTGAATTGAATCCATTGCGGCCGTGTTGCCGTTCATCTATCCCGGTCAGGATGCCAAAGCAATTCTGGAGGATGTTCAGAGTGCGTCAATTCCAGACGTGCACAAACTCATGTTCAACTGGATAGAATCTTTCACAAGAGATTCAAGCAGCCTTACCCAGGGTGATATTAATAAACTGTTACAGGGTGGAGTCAGCCATCAGGAGATTGTTGAATGGGCAAATATCGCAGCAACCCAGACCTGGTTCGTAATGAGTGCCGACGGTGGCGGAATACCATTAGAAGGTAATGCTGTGACGGGTTCTGTGATTGGACTGGAGCGCGAGAAATACCATGCGGCTGAAGTGTTGACTTCACCAGCGTCTGATACCGAAGTGCAGATCAACGACTTGAGCTGGGTAGACAGGGATGATTCACATATCGGATCCGAACTGAAGGACTGGGCATCCCGACGATATGGTTTTGTACCTAACTTCTTTATGGCCAATACACTGGCTGCGGGTTATTTTCGACGGCATATCCTTGCCCTGGAACTGCTGGACCAGCCTCAATCGAAATCACTGGGTGTTGAGCAACACGCCCTGGTTCGACGGCTGGTGAACCGGTTGAATAAGGGTCGCTATTTTGATCAGACCACGGTCGATTATCTGAAGTGTCAAAACCCGCAAGCCGAGGTACTACTTGCGCAGGGTATAGCCCAGGGGGATTTTTCAGCTTTCACTGAACAGGACAGGGTTGTGCTTGCATTCGCCGAGAAGCTGGTGAAAAACGCCTATAAGGTGACGGCGTCGGATGTGAAGCGTTTTCTCGATGTGGGTCTTGATGAAGAGGCTTATGTTGACGTTCTCAATACAACGTCTATTCAGACATCCATGGACCGGACGGCGAATGCCCTGGGCATTAAACCTGATGAAAAATCACTGATCGTCAAATGAAAACATGTGCAGGTCTGTTACTGACTATATTGCTGGTTGGTTGTGACTCTCGGATTGCAAACCATGTACCGGGTTCCAACCCCTGGTTGGACGGCAACCTGGGCCAGTTTGCTGAATTTGCCAGGGTCGCGGATGAAGGTCCCGTTGTGATGATAAACCTGCTGAAGTTTACCGAGGAAGCAAAAGATGGTTCAGGCACGGGTGCCGCATCCTATGCGAAATATGGAGAGCTGGCGACACCATTTGTCGAGAAGCACGGTGGCAAACTCATCTGGTCCGGCGTGCCAACCCAGCAACTGGTGGGAGATATGGACTACGACTGGGATATGGTTTTACTCGTATGGTGGCCAAAGCGACAGAACCTGCTGGACCTGGGCTCTGATGAGGGTTACGAAGCAATTGCCCATCATCGAATGGATGGCCTGGAACGAACAATGCTTATTGCCCTCGATGAGACATATCCGTTATACGGCCAGTTAACTGAAAAGTAGACCGTTCAATTATTGACAACAGGCTTACCCAAAAAACCTAACAAAATTGACCGGGCTGACTGCCGGAAGTGAACCCTGGGTCATACCGATTTTGTATTGCTGAATTTTGAGTGTTATCCAGATAAAGCGGAACTTACCCGAGGAATAATCCATGCCGCAGTTTGATGACAATCCACGCTTTTTTGATCTGGTAGGCAATGTTCGTTCCATGCGCCGCCTTAAACCTGACCCGGTGCCGCTGACGCTTCTGCGACAGGTGCTCAACGCAGGTGTGCAAGCATCGTCGGGTCAAAATACGCAGCCCTGGAAGTTTGTTGTGGTAAGAGAAGCAGCGAACAAACAGTGGTTTGCGCAGCGCTACCAGGCAGCGATCAAGTCCAGGTTTGGTGCTATTGATAAGATCAAAGACGAAGATTCTCCCATGGGCAGGCAGATCAAGGCACTTTGCTATCAGATGGATCATATGCAGGATTTTCCTGTGTTATTGCTGGTTTGCGGTGAACGGGACTGGCCGTTTAAGGTCGCTGAACAAGACCGGGTCGGTCTTGCACCGCCAAACTTCGGCGCGGTGTATCCCTGTGTGCAGAATATCCTGTTGGCATGTCGTGCCGTCGGGCTTGGGGCGGCGTTAACCACCATGCACCAGGTGTTTGAGGATGAACTCCACGCCCATTTCGAAATTCCGACTGAATTCGGTGTTGTCGTCACCATGCCTATCGGTTATCCGATGGGAAAGTTTGGCACGGTACGAAGAAAGCCGGTTGAAGAGAAAACATTCTCAGAAAAATGGGGAACCCCGCTTTGGAATGACGCTCCAAACTAAATGGTGACTATCCACGCGTTCGTGTCCGGCAGGGTTCAAGGCGTATTTTACCGGGCATCCCTGGCGCGGGAAGCAAAAAGGCTGCAACTTACCGGCTTCGTTAGAAACCTTGCAGATGGCCGGGTTGAATTTCTGGCCTTTGGTGAGCCTGGCCAGATAGAAGCCTTGAAGTTGTGGAGCGCCACGGGCCCGCCCATGGCAAAGGTATCGGGTGTGGAAATTGTAGCCTATTCAGGTGAAGCGCATTTCGATGAATTCACGATTGAATATTAACCAGGGTGTCTAGCCTTCCTCTTTGGGGCGTCGCATCCAGCGACTGGTTTCGCTGACGTTCTGAATCGTCTCGCCTGCCTTTTGCCAGCCACCAAATCCGGCTTCCACATGTGCGACATCGGTAAAACCCATGTCCTTCAATGCAATCGTTGCGAATACAGACCTGCCGCCACCGGCACAGAAAAGAATTGTTCTGCGATCTTCCTGGAAGTAATCCCGGAAATAAGGGCTCGATGGGCTCGCCCAGAATTCGAGCATACCTCGCGGAGCGTGGATCGCACCAGGGATGGTACCCAGGTCGATGGTCTCCTGAATTTCACGGATATCCAGTAGCAGTACATCTTTATTTGCCGCGAGTTCAGCCTTGAGTTCTTCAATGGATAGGTTCTCAATATCCTGTTTCCCTTCATCGACGGACTTGAACACATCTTTGATTGCCATTGTTCTATTCCTTACCTCGCTGCTTGTTCAGCAACGTAGCACAGCCTGATCCGTAATTACACAGACGATCGGCAACAGATACCCTGCATCATCGCAGGTCTGGGATCGTCAACGTACCCCTGATGAAACTCCATGACTTCCAGTGACGTACCGAACACTTCCATAAGTTCATTCTCACAAAGCAGGAAATCAGGGTTACCGGGTTTGCCGTACTTTTCGTTCCCCAGCATGAACGTCTGGTAAATTAATACGCCGCCCGGAGCCAGAGAATCAACAAGGTAAGGGAAGAGGGGGCGATGCAGATAATTACTGACAAGGATGCCATCAAAACCGCTCCCATCCATATTGACTTCAAATGGCCACCGGGTTGGACTGGTTTCCAGGTCCGCCTGGACGATCTTGCAACGCGGGTCTGCTGCAAGATCCTCGATGCCAGATACATTGATGTCGACCGCGGTGACCCTGTACCCGGCTGACAGCAGATATCGGCTGTGTCGACCCGGACCACAGGCGACGTCGAGCACATGTCCCTGGGGATTGATATGCCGCGTGTGCACCGTCACCCAGGTGTTTGGGGGGTTAGTATGATTCATTCGTTTGAGTATAAATGAGTGCTTTCTAACCTCCTATCGAGTTAAGGTAGAATTAACCCGCACGCAAAGAAAGGAATCCCCTGATGCAGACAGAAATCCGCCCGGCGCGCCCTGACGAAATGGGAGAATTTGGTTCAATTGGTGGCTATGTTTATGGTGGTGCGTTCGGCGATGGCCCGGAGACGATCACCGCAACGGCGAACCTGCCGGAGTGGACCTTGTGTGCGTTTGTTGATGGCAAGATGGCATCCATGTTTTGCACCATCCCGTTCACCATGCGTGTCGCAGGCAATGCCATGCCGATGGGGGGTATATCATCGGTGGGTACCCTGCCGGAATTCCGCCGCCAGGGCTTATCCCGAAAACTGATGACGAAAAGCCTTGAAATGATGCACGAACAGGGCCAAACCGTCGCCTCGCTCTGGGCTTCACAAGCCGCCATCTACCAGCGTTATCAGTTTGCCATGACGACGGTCCTGCGGAATTATTCTATCGATACGGTGGATATCAGGTTCCATGATGGTCAGGAATCGACCTGCCATGTGCGTCAGTCCACCCCGGCGGAAGATTTCGATACTATCAAAGCGCTTTATATAGAATTTATCAGGCATCGCAGCTGTTACCTGCATCGCTCAAAAGCATTCTGGCAGTTCGGGATGATCGAGGAGGTCAGCGAAGAAGGGCCAACCCGAATCGGATTGAGTTTGGATGCGAACAACCAACCCGTCGGCTACGTTCTTTACACCCTGAGGGGAGACAAGCTGGAACACGCCGCTCGCAGCCAGGAGATCCGAATCCGCGAAATAGTCTGGCTCAACATGGATGCTTACAGAAGTCTGTGGGAGTTTATTGGCGCTCACGACCTGGTGGGCCGGGTCAGCTGGAAGAGTGCGCCACTCGATGACCCCATTGCAGAAATACTCGCTGAACCCAGAATGCTGCATACCCGGGACAATGAAGGTATCTGGTTTCGCATCGTTGATGTTGAAGGGGCACTCGCTGGCAGGGGCTACAAAACTGATGGCAGTATCCGCCTGGGTATTGACGATGATCGTTTAACACCCTGGAATAACGGTGTTTATGAACTCAATGTTACCGATGGTGTGGCAGAGGTCAGAAAAACCGATGCGAAACCCGATATCCAGCTCTCCCTCAAAACCCTGTCTTCCCTCTATACCGGCTTCCGCAGCGCGACCGATC
>LWDU01000447.1_pt1 | contig 22704 bp, 16 predicted proteins | sample 727161 | NCBI WGS metagenome assembly LWDU01 (sample SAMN04566230, study PRJNA314399) | hydrothermal vent metagenome | isolation source: deep sea hydrothermal plume seawater | place: Mexico: Gulf of California, Guaymas Basin | collected 2004-07-11
ATCATCAATTAGTTTCATAAGATTCGATTGACCACTTCCACTCAAAAGGAGTTCCCAGTAACCTGGATCTATCTTTTCTCTATACCGTGCTCTGTTTACATTGATTACGAAAACGTCCTTTGCTTGGTAAGTTGTTCCATCGCCATTAGCGTTGAAATTAAATCGAGTTTCACTCGATGCGTTTTTTATACAGATATTTCTGAATTGCCGATATATAGCCTTTGTTGGGTTGTTACCAGCAGAAGTGGATAAAGAACCACTTCCTTCGATATGTCCGTATGCTACAGCAAATTGGACAGCTCGAGTAGCATCACTACCAGCTTTATCATAGACATCAAGGTAATAATCACCACTACTTCCACTTTGTGTCGAACTTGTATAGAACGCAGTTAAAGTTGCTGTTCCATTAGACCACACAGGGGAAGATATAGTACTTAATACATTAGTCCGTTTATCTTCTGCAGTTATATCTGTGAAGAAATTGCTTGCCATTGTTTATCTCCTTATTACATATAAATATGTTATTATTTAAAATCACTAATTTTTTGACGAGATTTATCTTCTTTCTGTCTCTCGTCCATCTCTCTGTCTTACTTCTTGTCTTTGTTCTTGTCTTTGTTCTTGTCTTTGTTCAGTTTGTTGTTCAGTTTACCTAATGGTGTGGTAGCACTGGGTGGACTAAATCTTGCAGGTGTACCATTTTTAACAACAATATCAATATACTGTACTGCTCCACTTGTCATTCCTGTTATTTTTAGTGTTGTTGATGAAATTTTACTTAAATTTTTTGCCTTTAAACGGACTCCTCGCCCATATAAAGTTTTTTCCCGTCCAATTCCATCTTTTGGTATTTGTTTTGCACTTAACATATAATTTAATTCTTATTAATATCCATTACCATATCCACCGTATCCATTACCACCCGCAGTAGATGTTGCAGTAACGATATCACTTTTAGTATCAGAACCATAATTGTTAGTAGTTGTTAAAGTAACTCTATATTGTCCTGATGCAGCATATTCATGATTTGGATTTTGTTCTGTAGATTTTTGACCATCTCCAAAATCCCACAAATATGTTAAATTATCTCCCGTAGATGTATCACTAAACTCTACGGTTAAAGGTACATTTCCTGATATTGCCATCTTCTACTCCTCATTTTTATTTATAATACTGGTTCATCACCATCACCACCACCACTTGACTCTTGAACGGCCGTGATCAAATCTGTTTTAGTGTTAGTTCCAACATTATTAGTAACTACTAAAGTAACCGTATACTCTCCACTATTTGTATATACATTATTTGGATTCTGTTCATTAGATGTCTGTCCATCACCAAAATTCCATAGATATGTTAAATTATCACCTATTGATGTATTAGTAAACTCTACGGTTAAAGGTACAAATCCCAAAGGATGGTGCATTTCAGTAAAATCAGCGGTTGGTGGAGGTTCTGGTGGAGCTGCAACACTCATAATAAAATCTGTTGTTGGTGCATCACCTATTGCGATACCCATAGTAAAATTTGTTATTGGAGCAGTAAATGGATCATACATCTCAAATAAATTGTCATGTTCAAGAAAAAATTCATATTCTTCTGTTTCACCATGATTTTCTGTTGATGGAATTATATCAATAATTTCATTTCTACTCTCCAATATCATCTGATCTAAAACATTTGAAATTTTAGATCCAAAAGGTATTTCTGGGGGGTCTATTATAAATGAATTCATAATTTCTTTTTGATTCACAAATGATTCAAGTACTGGCATATTTTCTATAATTCTACCCTCTAAATTAGATGCTTGTGTTTCATCCCACAAACCGTAATCTACTTCATCATCACCAAGTGCAAATTTAGTAATTACATAAGAATCATCAGTTACTCCTGAAAGTGCATTTGCTAAAATTTCTCTGCCCCTTTTAGTAAAATGTGCAGTTACAGTCATAGTTGTTTTATCTATATATCCCATTTTTACTATTTCCTACCTTCATATAAACTTTTCCTACCTTCATATAAACTTTTTGGACTACCACCTCTAAATAAACTAAATTCTTTTTTTCTGCCTCGAAACATATTAAAACTTGTAACTGGTGGTGTTACATCCGCCGCTTCTGGTTCTGTATCAAAAACTATACCATCCTTGAACAAAAAATACCTCATAATTTCATTATTAGTAACTATTGGTTCTGTTAAAGGTTGGTTATCAATCACTTGTCCATGTGGTTTTACAAAATTTGAACCACTCGGTGTTTCATCCCATAAACCATAATCTATTTCATCATCAGATAATGCAAATTTTGTAATTACGTGTTCTCTATCTTGATTCTCACCAAATACTGCAGTCCTTAAATAATCTATACCTTTTTTAGTGAGTATCGCGTCAACAGTTAAAGTATCTTTATTTATAAATCCCATTATTATTAAGTCCTTTGATCTTCATATCCAACTTGAACCCGAAGAACATAAACTGCTCCTGACATTTGACCAGTTATTATAATTGATGTTTCTCTATCAGATGTCATCTGTCTTGCTCTAATAGTTGCAATTTTATTTACTACTTTTTTACTCATCCTACCACTTTCTTCACCATAAACTGCTCCCGTTTCTGGTAAACTATCGAATGTAGGAGCAGTCGTTGGATTTATTGCTCCAATTCTAATATCAATAACATTATTATTCAACAGCAAATAACTATATTTTTCTGCTGAATAAACATTGTTTGCTCCAACGGTTGTAGGATTTAATGCAAAATCTGTAAGTGTCCACCCATCATCATTCACTATAGACTTTAACTTGTTACCATCTACAGCCTGTGTAATATTTTCTATATATGGTAACGCCTTTGTTCCAATTGGTTGTGTAATTAATTTATACTTCATCATAACTTCTGGATCCACACAAGGTTCTAACATAGGAGTAGCCTCTAAAACAGCCCCATAATAATCAGTTCCTTTCGGATGTGCATGATCCCATAAGGTATAATCTATCTCGTCATCAGCTAAAGCAAATTTTGTAATATTAAAATTACCACTACTTTTTGCAAGATATTCTCTACCTTTCTTTGTTAATACTGCATTCAGTATATACGAAGTGTTATTTATAAATCCCATAAGGACTCCTTTTTATAAATAAAAATTATTTTTATTTATTATGCAGATGTTGCGTCGTCAGCTGGTCTTGTACCTGTTGGCCTATGTGTAATAGTAATACTAAACTCTACAACTGCTCCTGAAGTTTCTCCAGAAACAAGAACAGATGTCTTTGCCGGTGATGATGCAGCTGTAATTTTCTTTGGATATAGTGCTAATGCTCCATTCAATGTAGGTGTAAAGTTATTACCCCTGCGGTGTCTGAAAACACCTCCACTATCAATTCTACATCCTTTTATTGTTTGTGAAAGATGTTGTACTGACTTTACGAATGGAAACCATTTGTCTCTATCAGCATCTTGCATACCACCTGGATTGCGGCCGGGTCTTTTCTTTTTTCGACCACCACCACCCATTGAAATAACTGGGTACTCTTTATTTGGAACGGCTCTGTATAATGGTGCCATTACTGCCACAGTAGTATCCAATACTGTCAACGTATACTCTTCACCTCTATATCCTTCTTCGAAAATTGAATCTTCACCACCAACATAATCTATTGTAAGATCACTATTATTAACATGACCAACACCAAATTGTGTTCCCAATCCAAGATAATAGGCCGTAGGTCCACATTGGACTCTCGTTCCACCATCTCCTGATACATCATCGGCGTACCACTTTAGGTTGTTAAGAGCTGTTTGCGAACCAGCATTTTCTATTAGTTTTGCCATTGCTTGAATACCTTCTGTTCTTGATACGAGTTTATACTTCATAATCTCGGAAGGATCATTAAAAGGTTCAAGTGCTGGTAAATTTTCAATCACTGCACCATAATAGTCCGTTCCATTAGTATGAGTTGTATCCCATAACGCGTAATCAATCTCATCATCACCCAATGCAAATTTAGTAACATTAAAATCTCCACCACTTGACAATATTTCACGACCTTTTTTTGTCAATATAGCGTCTAATGTTCTGGTTGAATTATTTAAATATCCCATTTGTTTTTCTCCTATGTAATATTCGGATTTTTTTATAATTTTATAAGATCATAATATAACTTATTATTCTTCTCTTATAAATATAATCTTTTTTTGTTTTTTAACATTTATTCTTATCTAGCAACATCCAATGGTGTAGATGGTGAATCTGTAGTTACTAACCTTGTCGGTGAAGTAACTGTTACATCTACGGCGGGTGTTTTATCTCTATATCTTCCACCCTTATCAGATACAGTTGTTCTATCATTTTGAGTACATCCAAGATAAAAAAGTCTTTCAGTTCCAAGTGTATCATCCCAACGATTATCTAAATCAGTAGTTACAAAACTTGATGAATAATAAATTCCTAAAGATGAACTCAATGAAGATGAATAATAATATTGAATTTCACGATTAAACTCTGAAGTTACATTAGTTTCAACTCGTGGCATTACCACTTCTTCAAAAATTGATTTTTGACTTCCTCGTTGAATAGTTGAATTATAATAATCACTTCCATACCAGCCACTCTCATCTCTATCACCTATACCAAATAATGACGGTCTTTCTAAAATGTGTTTTAATACAAATGAACCCGTTCCTCTTGCATTTTCTGCCAAAGTTTCACTTGGTGCACTTAATGAACTAAAATCTGCCGACATCGATATACCAGATCCAGTAATTTGAGTTCTACCATCAAGTAAATATGGATTCCTTAAATTAATATTTGATATCATATTTATATCATCATATAATGCAGAAGCTGAAATAAATGATCCAGTTTCTTGTGTATGAGAATTAACTCTAAATGGATCCGAATACTGCATATTACTTTCTAATGGAACATAATCAGATGATGCTGAAATATATGACCCTGTTTCTTGTGTATGAAAATCAACCTTAAATGGGTTACTATAATTTATCTCGGAATCCAATGGCATATAATACGAAGATGCTGAAATATATGAACCCGTTTCTTGTGTATGAAAATTAATTCTAAATGGGTTACTATAATTTATATCAGATTCTAATGGTGTATAATACGAAGATGCTGAAATATATGAACCCGTTTCTTGTGTATGAAAATTAATTCTAAATGGATGACTAAAATTTATATCAGATTCTAATGGTGTATAATACGAAGATGCTGAAACATATGAACCTGTTTTTTGTCTATGTGAATCAATACCGAATTCATTAGACCAATTTATCTCTTTCTCATATAGATAATGCTCTGAACTTTCAGAAATATAATATAAATCTATATCACTCTTAAAATGTGCAGTTTCAAAAGTAGGTTTTTTTCCTATAATTACTTTATCTCTTTCAAGTATAGTAGGTTCAATAAGAATACCAACAGTTGCATTTGCACGGGCAGGAATTAAACTTCTAACTTGTCTATATAATGAACTATCATAATATTTTAATAATCTCAAATAATCCCAAAAATTATTTGGTCCCGAATATTTTTGCCAATATAGATTTCTTGCCTCTACTAATCCACTATATTGTTCTTTATATTGGTCACGTGGATCTCCAATGTATTGGTCGAAATCAATATTTGGTAGTGAAGATATAATATCTTCATCAATAACAGCCGTAGGTGAGAAGAAAATACCGAGTTTATTAGAATCTACTGGTGCGTTATCATAAGCTGGAATTGTTATACTTTCTTTAAATTTTAATATAGGATTACCAGCCTGTGCCAAATCTAATAAAGTATCATTTTCAATTCTCAATTTATTAGATGACCTCATACTTGGTCCTAAATTAGGAACTTTCATCTTTGTTTCATCTACTACGGCTGAAAAATGATAGTCTGATGTGCCACCGGCATAGTTTGTAGGTGTAGCGGATGAAGTAAATGATTGGTCTGCACTTGCATCTTGAAACCATTGATTGGCAGCTACACTTAAATCTTTATCATCGTCAAATGAATATCGAGTGACCATATCCATATATGAAGCAGATGGTGTGTTACCATCAAATGCTATTGGTGCGGCCACATGATTGTCAAATGCTGATTCTGTAAGTGGAGTTGTCCAAAGTCTAAATTCCATCATAGAACCACTCAATGATTCTCCAAAATATGTATTCTCTTCTGGACCACCTATTGTAATTGAATTACCACTACCAGTCCATGCCGCGTTATATGACTCTGATACCGCTCCTGCTGAACCACTTACTGCCAATGTCGCAGTAGATTCTAAAAATATCTTACTTCTACCTGCATCATATTTTTTAGTATATAAACTATAAACGACATCCTGACTTGGAGTATCATCAGATAAATGTTTTCCCGAAGCAGATGCTCTTGTTAACATTACGGAATAGAATTCACCATCATAAACGGGGAAAGCAGACGAACTTGTTTCTATGTATCCTTCACTTCCACTCAATACAAAAGATACACGACCATAGTTATCAATTGAACCATTATCTAATAATCTAATTGCCCAATCATCACCTCGTCTTACCAATACTTGATTTGATCCTGTAGCGGCTTTAAATCTAAATTCTACGGTATCTGGTAATCTATTTGTTGATCCACTTCCAGAAACTACTGGTAACCAAGTATTAGTGCTAACATATGTATTATTGCTCGCCCCGAAGAAATTTAATGCCTTGGTAAATTTTCTTGTTGTAAGAAATTCTGGAGTTTGACCTGATAATTTTGGTCCCCCATATTCAATAACTCGTAATATACTTGAAGGAATACCATAACAACTTATCAAACCTTTAATTGCTCGTGCAGTTCCTTTTGTCTTTAAGAAATAAGGCATATTATTTATAATACGACTCCAAATTTCTCTCGATATATCTCTATCCGAAGTTCCTGAATAAACCCACGGCTCTTCAGATCCAGTTGATTCCATTCCAAGAATATATCTTTGCATAGATATTAAATCTTTCCCATCTTGTACTTCCCAACCAAAAGATTGTGCTACTGGTTTTAATAAATCTTTTGCAACCCCTTCTGATAATTTATCACGCCTATCATAAACATCTGTCATTGATTTAATGAATACCCATATATCATCAAAATGATGTCCAATCATATCTACAAATTTTAGAAAGACATCATTCTGTGAATCATCTTGGACGAATGTAGGTAAGTGAGTTTTTAATCTATTTTTATTTGCTCTATCATACGCAGAAGCAGAAATTATTTGGTTATCGTACCAAGTCGTTGCTGATGATTGAGATGTTCGTGCAAGAATATATGGATATGCATAACTTCCAGAACCACCTCTCTTGGGCCAAGCATTATCGTGAAATAATCCAATAGATTGACTTGAATACGAAGAACTTTGATTAAACATATACTTTTCAAATTTATCAAATGAAGTAATCATCAATCTCCGTTTCGTTTCCCAAGATTGAATTTGTGTTAATGAACCACTTACTGGAGTAAATGGTGGATTAAGTGATTCTGAACCAGATATTGTTATATATGAACCACTACCTGGTGCGGCGACTACCCCTATCCTACCCGTAGATCCACTTCCGGCGCCGGCTAATGAAGCACTTCTATCTGTGTACTGTTCTATTAAATCTAACTTATATTTAAAGTTTTTAACTCGTTGTTCTACTGAACTAAAATGTACAAAGTTTTCAAATAAATTAAAATCTACATTAATATCAGCACTTAAACTGCCACTTATTACTTCATCTTCTAATTTATTCTTAATATCAGAATTTGAAGTTGCTAATTCACTATAATTCTTGAATTCTGTTTGGCCAGTTCCTATCGGACTCGTAACACTTTGAAATTCTGGAGTTCTCAAAACTACATCACTAACCCATTCATCTACAAATGGAATTAAAGTACAAGTTTCTTCTATCGGTGGAATCATTTCCCTAACTACGGTAACAAAATCATGTTCAACTATATCATCTGGTAATGGTTCATATAATTTATACACAAGAGCGTGTGGATATTCAGGGTATGTTTGAGTATCAATTTTAAAGTTGGTTATCACATCATATTTATTTGGACCCAATTTTAATAATTTACCTAAATTTTCAGTACTGTCACTTGGATATTGAATGAACCATTTATTGAAAGTAAGAAGTCCATCGTCTGACTGTAATGCATCAAGTGGATAATTTTCTAAATCATGTCCAGCCTCCGTAGCAATTTCATTAAAAGAATTAACAAGCGTAATAGTACCATCATGAACATTATCAATCTCTCCTCTTAACGATCCAAGTATAGGTTCTGCACTATAAACAGACGAAGTATATTCTACAGAAAATTCATCAAATGTACTATATGACCGAATATTATCACTATTATCGGAAATGTGTCCTAAACTTTCAGCAACACTACTATATCCACCCTTAACTGTTAAAGTATTTCTATCAATCCAACCATCAATTTCTGCTACGAAATCTCCAAAAACAGGAGTAATAGATATTTGTTGAGTATCAACAGTTATCTTAATTTCTACATTTTCTACCCATAACATCCCTTCTGGTCCTTTATGACCATAAACTACCAACCAAGATGGTTGAGTTAAATCAAAATCTTCATCAACAATAACTGAATAACTAACATCTTGCCAATCTCCCGTAGTAGTAGGAATATATCTTAACCATTCTCGATCCTTTTGAGTATTTTCTATATTAGAATATGCGTTAGTTGTTTCAACTCCAAATGACACATTTCCGTTATCATCAAAATGACGAATACCAACTCTTGCACCTTTACCAACCGTATCAGATTTTTGTCTCCACGAAATTGTAAGTTGATCACCAACTTCTACTCCTTGTGCAGCCATAGTATGTGGTAACTTTTGTGAAAGCATCATTTCTCGATGTTTCAAAGTTTGGTCAGCATCAGACGAATTGCCTGTTTTATAATCTCCTGTATAATATTGATGGTTCGGTGAATCAAAATGAGAATTTTGGTCTATAAATTTCATAGCCGTTTCACCATCACGTCCTTCTTCAGGAACAAATTTAGCGTGGTGTCCTACCCATCCCGAGTGCCAAAATCTCTGACCTTCATCATTAAAATTAAAATTTTGAAATCCATTAGACCAATTCTCTGGCCAAACTGCATCAGTTCGTAAAGTTGGATTTGGATAATTCCATATGTAGTTACCAATATCACCAAGTGGATTCCATTCCCAAAGTTGTTGTCCCTCTACATCATCTGTATTTCCAACCCACACGGCATTAGATAAATTAGGATCTACAACCAAGTCTGGATTGACTTCTTCTGACTTACCGAGTGTTTTCCAATTAGATCCTGGTAATTTCCAAACTCCTGGTAAATTAATAGTTATCGTTTCATCGGTTATTGGATCTGTATAAAAATCTACACCAGGATCCCCTGTCTTATATTCTGTACCACGATAGCTTATTTTAGATATAAATCCATTCGGTAATGTTCCTAAATTTGTGGTATAAAGTTTTAATTTATTATCTGAATTAAAATTATGAATTGTGTATATATTAGTTTGGTCCGGATCTGTTGCTATTCCAGAAATTATTTCAATCGTTACGTTCTCTACCCATAACATTCCTTCAGGACCAAAATGACCTTTTACATAAATTTTATCAGTTTTAGTTAAATCCCAATCTTCATCAACAACACCCGTATAACTAACTTGTTCCCATTCATCTACAGATGTACAAGGAATCATTCTTCTAAATTCATTATCTGGTCCCCATGAAGTTTGACCATCTTTATTAAAATGTCGTAATCCAACTTGTGCACCTTTACCTTGTACATTAGTTTTTTGCCACCAAGAAATCTTTATAAAACTTCCTTCTTGTATTCCTTGTGATGCTAATTTATTTGGTAAATCTGCATAGACAAACATATCTCTATGTTCTAATGTAGCCTGTGCTCCTGAGTTATTTCCTGTTCCATTAAGTCCATCAAAATCTTGGTGATTTGGTGATACAAATTGTGAATTCATATCAACAAATTTAATACAAGTACCAAATTGACCTTCATCTCGTACCCATTTTGCATGATGCCCTACCCAACCACTATGCCAGAATAACTCACTTTGTTTACTTGAGTCACCTCCCCAATGAAAAGGATTAAAACCATCACTCCAACCAGTTATACATTGGGATAATTCCATATACCATCAACAATATTATTATTTGGAATCCATTGCCATACTACTTCATTTGTATCTTCCGAACTCCAAATCCATTTAGAATCTTTAAGTTCTGGATCTATTTTATCATCTGTTACTTCTCCGAGGTCTGTCCAATTCTTATTTTCTGCGTCTGTTATTTGCCAAGTACCAGGTAAATCTACAGTTAAAGTTGAACCTGCAAAATCATCATAATAATGTTCTTTATCTTGATCACCTGTTCTATATTCTTTACCTTTATATGTTACCTTTGAAAGAAAACCACGTGGTTCTGTACCAAGGTTGGTAGTATAAAGTTTTAATTTATCAGTTGGTTCAAAATCATCAAGAGTAATTGTATTAGTTACTTCTGGATTATCTACATCTGAAACTAATGTAATTTTTGGTTCACTTACCCACAATATTCCTTCAGGTCCTTGATGACCTTCTATACGAAAAAGTGCACCTATATTCCTATCTCCATAAATTTGAGAACCCATTCTTGCAAGATCCCAATTTTCTTGAACTTCAAATGTATGTTCTGCCTTCTCCCATTCAGCTTCTTTTGATACTGGAGCAAATTTTAATGTATTTCCATTTGTGGTTGCACTTGTCCAAAATGCTGCATCAATTGCTGCTCCTTTTACCCAATATCTTATAAATACTCTTGCACCTTTACCAACAGTATCAGATTTTTGCCACCAAGAAATTTTTAGTTTATCACCAGTTTTAATTCCTTGTGATTCAAAACTAAATGGTGGTCTTTGACTAATACCTTGCCAACGATGTGCTAATGAAGTTGGATGACTTGAACTTCCTTGTCCATTATTACCATATGCATATCCGGCAGTATAATCTGATACCCTATTTCCATCTTCATCAAAGTATCTACCAGTATATCCTGGATGATTTGGATTTTGAAATTGTGAATTTTGGTCTATGAATTTCATAGCAGGACCACCACCATGACCTTCACCCTGTACCCACTTAGCCTGGTGGCCTAACCAACCCGTTTTCCAATGTGAATAAGTTTGTGAATCACTCCAAGAATATGTTGTAAGACCACGACTCCAACCTACTGGATGTACAGAACGAACATTTAATGCTGGATCTTGTCGTTTCCATATTTGAGCGTATACATTTTGGGATGGTTCCCATTCCCATCTAAGTTCTCTATAATTTGGAGCAGTCCATATTACTTTACAATCTTCTAAATCTTTATGTACTTTACCTTTCCATTGTTTTATCTTTTCAGGAAATCCTTGAGATTTTGTTGGTAGAAATATATTTGATCCAAATATAGCTGTAGTATCAAACCAATCATATACATCGTCAGCAAAACCAAATTTCCACCATTTGGCCTTTCTCATTAAAGTAAAGGCTCTTGCATCCCAAATACCATCACTTGTGATAGAAATGTCTTGGTCATCATCAGATCGAAATTTTGATTTTGGATCTCCAGTTCTATATATTTGATTATTATAATATATCTTTGCAATGAAACCGTTTGTTCCACCCGTATTCTCTGTTAAAATTCTTAATTTATCACCGTCTGCAAGAGAATCTAAAGACCATTCTTTTGATTCCTTCCAATTATCATGTGAACCAATAAGAATTTCTTGTCCATTTGGTCTAAGTCTATACAAAGTATATTTAGTATCAACTTGTAATCTAATTTTATTTTCTGTAATATTATGATACGGACTTTTTGTGGCACTCCACTCACCTTCATTCTTATTTTCTCGTATCTCACTACCATCAGGATTAATTAATTCTAAATCATCAATTTCCTTAACTTCTTCAGGAATACTATATTCGTTAATTAATTCTTCTGTCCCATCTAAACCTATTCTATATAATCTATAAATGTCATTAATATGTATAGTAACAGTTAATTCATTGGAATCGGATTGGTTATCACCATGAAATGAACTTTTATGAAGTTCCTTCTCTTCTATAACTATCTCCGGAGCCATTGAAGGTTCTACTGGTATTTCATCTACTACTGTAACATCAACTGGCAAATCATATCTTCCTACTTCTTCCTCATTGCCGTTCGAATTAACTTTAATTAATCTATAAGTATCATTGGCCTGTAGTGTTATATTTAAATCCGTTGAATCCGTTTGACCATCACCATGAAATGGACTTTTATTAAATTCTGTTTCGCTTCCCTTTTCTCTAATAATTGATGCATCAGAATTATCTGTTGGGATACCATCAACAATAGTTCTATCAGTTTTTATATCAAATGTTTCATCAGTAACAATAGCATTTTTAATAGTAAGAACACCACTTTCTCTATTATCACCAGATTGCATTAACTCAACTAATCCTTCTTCATCACCATTGAGTGTTGCAGATACCGTATTATCGTCTATAAATTTAATTAAACCAGTAGAAGGAATTTCGAGTTCTTCGGGTCTTTCTTCCATCATATATGAAGTTGGTAACGAAGTTGATGAACCAGGTTCACATTGAATGTCGGTGTAATATCTATTTCCAAACAATACAGGAGTGTCATCTTTTTCTGCACCGGCACCTAAGTACCAAGATAATTTTCCTGTTCCTTCTGGTGGAATATTTATACGACTATATTGACGCTCCCAAGTTTTACCATCAACAACCTTTGTTTCTAATACTGTTCCTACACCACTTATTGTTATTCCATTTACATTATCAGTAAATGCTCTTGAATAAAAATGTGCATCGGTTCTGCCATTCCAATCTTCATCGTGATATATCCAACAACTCAATACATAAGTTTCACCGGGTATAACCTCAAAGTCCATTTGATATTCGACTTCTTTTGTTCCACCCTGATTCGTCTCGGGAGTAGTATGTAAACACCACTTACTATGACCTGGATTTGAAAATTCAACTATCTCAAATTTTGGATTACTATCGGTTTCTTGAACAACACCGTTACCCGAATTAAAATGACCATTAGTTACTAAATTATCTGATGCAGCCGCGGTGGTGGTTTCTACTACTGGAGTATAAGTTGATATAGTTTCGGGAGATACTTCATAATCGATAACAAAGGCATCTCGTATAATAAGAGTTCCACCTTTCATTAATTCATTTAATGATACTTCTTGTCCACCATTAAGAACCCAATTTACTGTAACAACTTTACCACTATCATCAAATGTTAATGGTGCTTCACCATTTACATCTGCTTGACATAAACACGTATATCCTAATAATCTAAATCGTTCATTCGCATCAGCATCATTTATTGCTGGATTTGGTCTCAGTCTTATTTCAGTTCGAGATGGTGATATTTCTTGTAACCAAAATTTGTCATTTTCTGCGGTAAGTTCTATTTTCTCTTGGGTATCTGGATCTATTAAAGGATTACTCACCGAACCTGCGTAAAGCTTACCATCTGTATCTAAGGTGAATTCTCCATCCCAAATAGTTTTATCTTTTTTGACAAATTTAGGTAGATTACTGCCACCTATTTCTCTTAAAAAATTAAATACTATTTTATATGTACCACGTTCATATCCCATACTCCTCGCATATTGACCTATATCTAATCTCTCTGGTAATGGGATTCTTATTGTCGCACTTGATAAATAATTATCATCGGTGTCATAAAGACAAACTTCAATTATGTCTGTTGTAAGAGAACCGAATGGAGCAACAGGATCACCTTCATTTAAAGAATTAGCTAATTGCACAAGAGGCAATTCTGTATCTTTTATTCTCGATAATTTTCCTGTTTTTGGATCTACTGTTAATTGTTTTTTAGGCATTAGAATTCCGTAAATTCTCTATCTAATATATTATTAAGTTCTTCAGTTTCTTCATAATCAAAATATCCATCTTCATACTCAATAGTATGAAAATCACCGGTCACATAGCTTGTTCCATCAGTTCCTTGTCCCGGAATTATTCGTTCAAATAAAAGAATATTTCCAGAAACTGGATCTCTTAAAGTTCCATCTGATATATTTCCAGATTGAATTCTACTCTGAACCATCTCTGAATATTTAGCTTCATCTTCTCTTGTAAGTACTTGATAATATTCATTACTTTTTAACTCATCTTTTGTATATGGCATTTTTTATCTCACCACTTTAAACGAATGTTTCTCATCAAAATATTGAACGGTTTCATCTGCTGTTCCACTTCCACTTACAATTTTATATTCTATTCTATAAAATCTTTCTGACTGTAATCCATTCATCCAAAAATTAAAATAGTTTCCTGTAGAATCACAACTAATCAAAGAACCACTCCCATAAGGTACAAGTATATCTTCTGTATAGGCATCTTTAATCTGATAGTATGTACTTCCACTTGGTAAAGTTTTTGCAGTTATATATCCTGTACTATATCCAGTACTTGAATATGATTTTTCAGGATAGCTTTCTCTACCAACAACTCTAAATTTTACTTTTGAATTTTCTTTATATTTTGGTTTCAATCCTCTCATATAAACAGTCATATCTTCTAAATTTGCAGATGAAAGTGCTGACAAAGAACCCGTTGTCCATTTTGAATCATTCCAAACTACTTCTAATTTTGGTTGATAAACTGTATGTGTTTCTCTACTAAAAAATATAAAATGGCCATACCGTGTCGCATTTCCTTCCTCAACATTTGAATTTGTATTTGCTATACTACCACTTCTTTTTAACATAAATCCTTCATTTGGAACTGTACCACCTAACCACTTCCATACAATATCAGTTACATCCATCCTTAAATCTTTTGGTTCATGTGTAAAAGATTGTGAAGCTTCATATCCACTTCCACTATGCCAAGTTCCACCTGAAGCAGTTACTGCTGCCCACCATTGGGTTTTATCCGTATCATTATCTTTAAATTTCCAACTCGTCCCGTCTGTGATTGCGGGATTTGCTTTTGCATATCCAGAACCCATATCCCAAGATTGACTAACTGGATACCCATACAAAGTTTGGGATATATTTAATCCAGTTGAATTCGCATCATATAAATTTAGATAAAATTTTGTAGATGATCCCGAGGTAATTAATCCAGTTGAAACAGACGATGAAATATAAGATAAATCAAATTTAATTAATGCTCGAGAATTATTTATAACACTACCATCACCATTCATATCCTTTCTAACTTCAAGTATTTGGTCCATGCCAGAATTCATACTTCCAGTTCCCTCATATAAAGTAGTATCTTTTGTTGCGTATTCAAAATAATGCATTAGATATCTCCCATCACCCTACCACGAATATCACTATCAGGGTATTTAATTTCAAATATTGCAGGATCAACAGGTGGATAAATCACTCCATTAAAAGTTGCACTTGCTAAATCATAAATATTATTAGAATATGTATTTCCAGATTGAGTTCCCCATTTATTATTAAGAATAACTAAGTCATCTCTACCATCATTAGGTTTAACTATAGTTGCCACTCCTTCAACATTCAATATTTCCGCAACTACATCAGCCAAAATTATCGGTTGATTTATTTGCCACTTATCTATGTTAAAATATAATTTTAAAGCTGTAACACATTTTAACAATACTTCGTTCTTATTAAATCCTTTTTTAGTAAAAATTGCAAAATCAACTCCAATATTACATATCCAGGAGTCTTTAAGCTGAACCGCATCTGTCATCATTCTATATTGACTTAAATATGTTTTTATATTTTCTTTAACTGCAGAATTTAATCTTACTAAATGTTTTTCTTGGTTATATCCAATAGTGTACATATTTAATGCCAACGGATTAGGTTGGAACGTAGGATCAGCTTCATTTTGACCTGCAGCTGCTACTTGTTCATCTTGTATAATATAAACTTTTGCAACATTACCATATTTAGGTGGTAACGAATATACACGAGTTATATAATCATCCTTTGTTACTGCTCGACTTTGTGCTTGAAAATATGCAAGAGCATTTACCTTAATCTCTTCAAGAGTTTCCATTCCACTTCCCCCCGTAGCTGGTTCTGGATTGGATACAATTACAGAATTTTTAGTATTTGATTCTATTGTGGTATCTAAAGTTGCTGAACTATCAGTCTGTGCATCAAAAGATCCAACATTAACTATAGTATTGGATGATGTATTGTCATCACTTCCACCACCATAAGAATATTTAATTGTAAGAGTTGTTTCTACAGGAACCTGACCATAAGTTTCCGTATTTAAAAAATTAGCTGGATCAAATGCTGTATCAAGAAAGGTCGGTGTTCCTGGTAAATTAGAACCTACATTTGATGGATTTGGAATTATTTCTTCATCATTTCCAGAAGAAACTCCCGATCCGAATCTCATTTCAGTTTTTCCGTCTGGTCTTATATATGTTTTAAATCGTTTAGATGTCTTTACTAATTTTAATAAAAAGGGTGCAAAATTTCTACCTTCTACTAAATCAGGAGAATTTAAAGATGTATTTTCCGTATCTGCATATACCGTATCTTGTGCTAAAAATGGAACTTCATACCATTTATTTCCATCACTATCTGTTACCGAAATTATTTCTAATACGGGACCATTTCCAAGTGACACTCTTTTATATTTTTCTGCCACTCCAAAGGTTATTTGTTCCGTAATAACATTACCACTAACTGCTTTTACTTGTTTTTTCAATAACCACTTTGTAATATTACTGTCATCGTCTACTTCAAAAATATCTTGAGATCGTGGACTGAATGAACCAGAATCTCTAAATGTTATATCATCGGTTGTTCTAAAAGTTGTTCCATTAGTTGATATTGCTTGCATTCCTGCAGGAATTGTAAGACAATAATCTTCATTTGGTTGTCTTTTACCTTCTGATACATTGTTGGGATCGGATGGGACTGTTTGGAACACATCAAGTATTACAGATGCAGCCGAAGCCTGTCTTGGTCTGTATCCATATCCTTGTGATATTTCATATATGGTTTTCTTTTCTTCTGCAAAAGATAACATACTTTCTTTAAATTGTTCATCAATATAATATGATAAAACATCACCTACATATGATGCCATTTCAATGAACATCATACCTGGATCTGATTCATTAAAATCGTTATATGTATTTGGAAAGTATGTCTTTGCAAACTCCATTAAACTATTTCTAAAAGAAGCAAAATCCTTATTTAAATATTTTACTTCTTTACTAACTGCGGTAGTAGCCATTAATCTTCTCCAATAATTTTAAAATGTTGAAAAATTATCCACATCACCAGATTGTACTGCTGATTCAAATTGTTCAAAATCAATAGAAACTTGTTCCGTCGCATCGGGTTGAAACGATAACCCAAATTGTATAGATACATTAATTTGATTTGGATTTCCTTCTGGATGTCCAACATTAATTTTTTTAATAGTTATATATGGCAACCATGTATCAATGGAAGTTTTAATCTCATCCTTTACCCTATCGTCTAACTCATCTGTCATAGGTTCAAAAAGTAAATGATGAAGTGTTGAACCATATAGTGGTTGGCCTAATCTTTCACCTGGAATAGTTTTTAATAAATTAGTAATATTGTGTTGGGCCTGTTTAATTGTAGTCTTTGTTTGTTCAAAAAATCCTGTAGTAGAATTTCCCAACGGTAATGTTAATCCTATATAAATATCAGGGTTTAAATCATTTTCCCTTGCTCCCATTTTATTCTCCTCTAATTTCCTAATGCCTGCCAATAAAAAGAATGGCTACCATCAATGGATGCGTTTCTATTAATCTGAAAGTTAGTAGTTGAAATACTTGTGACGGGAAGTACATCTACTACATCTCCATTTCTCCTTTGAGTGACAACATTAAAACACGCGTTTGGAAATGCCAATAAAAACTCAAAATTTTGTGTATCATCTGAGTTCGAAGTTCCAGTTCCCCATTGTAATATAATACCATTTGGTAAATATGTGTATCCATTAACATCCGCTACACTTTCCTTTATAGACACATTTCCTTCAAATTTTGAATCTCCTTCAAAAGTTGTATCTCCCAGTACTTCTAAATCATCTTGTACTGATACTTGACCTCGTAATACAGTTTCATCGTGAACTTCCAAATTTCCTTCAACTGTCGAATTGCCCTCAACTACAGAATTATCCATAATTTGTAAATCTTGTTCTCCAATTATATCACCCTTAACTCTTAAATCTGCAGATGTTTTCGCTGGTCTTGGTAAACCTGGTATTGGTGGAATGGGTATCGGTGCTATTATTACACCACCACCTAATATTGTTAGTCCCATTACATTTAATCCAAGTCCAACATTATGAAATCCAAAAGTATTAGAAGTTTTTCTAGCTATAAGATTTCCCTTTACATCAGCAGTTTTACCAACCGTTAATTTTTTATCAACACGTAAAGTTTCTTTAACTCGTTGATTTTTATTAACTTGAACATTACCTTTAATAATTTCATTTTTATTAACAATTAAATTTCCACCAATTACACCATCTTTATCAATTTTTAAATTTTGACCTAAAGTTAAATTTTTAGTTCCTTGTATGTTTCCATCTACTATTAAATTGGTGGGTGTCCTTGTTCCCACGGTTTTCAAATTTACTGATCCACGAAATGTTGATGACTTTCCATTTACAGTTAATCCACCACCAATTGTATGATTTCCAATCACACTTGAATTTTTCTTTACAATATTATTACCACCTATAATAATATTATTTCCAACACCCACACTACCTTTGACTTCAAAATCCTTATCCATAGAAAGTTTATTAAATTTAAAAATAATATTTAAACTATCAAAAACTTTTTTAAGAATCTTTAATTTCTTTCCACTTTTATGTTTTCGTAACATTCTCATTAAAAGAGTTAGTTTAGCTGCTGGTGGTTCAACTTGAGTTAGATTCAACTGACCTTTATCTGTCAATGCTAAATTTCCTGGCATTGAATCGGGTTCTAAAAAAGATTTATTACTAAAGATTGTTATGGGATCCATTCCAGTTAAATAAGAATGAATCGCATCTGCATGTTGTTGTGCTGCCTCTGCATTCTTTTTTCTTGATTCTTTTTTATCTTCTGCAGATAAGTCTTTTATAATCTTATCATTTTCAATCTTTTCAAGTTTATACTTTAAAAACTGTTTATCTAATGCCATTACTCACCTCACTATGGACGAAAACTATTTCCGCCACCTTTTTTCTGGTCAATAGCTTTCATCAAACCACTATAATCTTTTGTTAATGCATTTGTTACATGGTCTGGAACTTGGTCAACTGAAACTCCGGCTCTCTTTATAGAATCTACCGCTGCTATTTCTCGTTTCTTTTCCTTTACTGATTCTGGATTTCCTAAACCAGTTTCTCTCGCAAGTAATTCATTCACTTTACTACTATCAAAAACTCCACCACCCATTGTTGGATATTCACCACTTTCTCCTTGTGGAACACCACCGGCGGTTTCGTTCAAAACCTTATTAAGTGCTCTGTTTGATGTATAGTTTACTTCCTTTTTAGGTTTAGTTTTATACTGTTTCCTAATAGGTTCTTTGAACGCTTTTTCGGTTAATGGTTTTGAAACTAATTCGATAAGTGATGGTGATTCATTCTCTTTAATAAATATCTCATTCATTTGTTTTTTGACTTCCTTACGAACTACTGTTTCAATTATTTTTATTAATTCTTGTTTCTTCATTTTGTTATCTCCTCATAACGTTATATTGAATTTAAATATTCTTGTAATTCTGGATCTGAAAAACAATTACTTAATTCATCAACTTGTTTTGCTAATTCATTAGAAAGTGCTGATGTATCTAACTTAGAAAAATCTGTATCTGCATCTACCGATGTCCAAGCTCCGCCGGCGGCCTCACAATCGTTTCTATTGGTAAGTTCTGTAATACTACAAAATCCAAACAATTCTCCACCATCTTCTCCTGTACCACTTCCTGTACCACTTCCTGTACCACTTCCTGTACCGCTAGCCATATTATCTAATGTGGTCGCCTCACTTAACATTTGATCGTATAATGTTTGGAGTTCTTTTATTTCTGCTGGATCTATCCATGTTCCACCTGCTGCTTCACACGATGCCTTGTCCGTAGGTGGCTGTTGTCCCTGTTCTGCTGCACATGCGGCTAAAATTGCCATCAATTGTGATTGTAAAATTGGTAATATCATTGTAAATTTTGCCATTGACCTTATCAATGTACTAATACACATATCTACAAGACTCATAATCTGTAACATATCTATTAGTTTTTCTACAATAGGTACTACTGGAATTGGAAATGTAGCCCATTTTAAAATCTTCTTAGCAATTATCAGGCCCTTTTGGATAATTTTTATTATTCTCATCATTTTTTGAAAAACTTTTACCATTTTCATTATCAACTTTATAGTATCAAGTAAAAATCGAATGGAATCCTTTACTGGCTGCGTACAAAGTTTTTCTGGATCTAATTTTACCTTATCTATAATCGAATCTACTTCTGTTTGAACTTTCCCCAAAATGGCATTTACTTTAGATAATTGTTTTGTTATAAATGCTGTAAATCCACTCAGATCAAAAAGTTTTAATTCAGGAAGTTGATAATCAGCGAACTCTGACAACCAATCTTTTTCTTCTTCGGATGGTAATGCCATACCGGCAAGTGGAGCACAAAATGGATTAAGTTCATCGGGTTGTTCTGGTGGTGTACCTACTGTCGGAGGTGCACCACTTCCACCACTTCCATCACCACTTCCACCACTTCCATCACCACTTCCATCACTTCCATCACCACTTCCATCACCATCACCACTTCCATCACCATCACCACTTCCATCACCATCACCACTTCCATCACCAGTTCCGTCTGATGTTAAAGAATCTACCAACGCATCAATGTCTGCAGTTTCTGGTCCTGCAACTGCATCATTACCCGTTACCGTATATGGTGCATCATGCCATTCACCATTATCATATACTTGTCCTTGATGAATTTCCGTTCCTGCTGGTACTGATTCTCCTGCTGAGAATGTATAAGTATCGTTTCCTGTTTCTGGCCATACTACTGTTGCACCATATGGTCCGGCCACTCCAGATGCATCACAAAATCGTGGCGACCACTTTTCTACATTACCAAAAATACCACTATTCTCAATAAGTTCACATCCAATAATTATAGGATCACCAGGTCCCAATAATCTTTTTTCCTTTGCTAAATGTTCACATCTTGTAGGCATCTATTTAGGTCCTCTTATTTGTCCGATAAATACGGTTTTACTCTTTGGTTCATCTAATCTTTTCTTTATTGATGATAATGTACTTTTTAATGCTGATGCTGAAAAATTTATAGACATTAAAGAAGTCGGTTTAAGTGGGCTTCCTGGTCCACCAACGGCTGATGTTAATGTTCCTGCAAATTCTGATATGGCATCAATAATAAGAGAAATTAATTTCATTGTTTGGTCACCACCAAGTGCCGGTTGAGTAGCCGTTAATGTTCCCAATTTTACACCACCATCATCTGGAACTTCTAAAATTATTCCTCTATTTGCTGAAATATCCACACTATGATTTGAAGATAAATACATAGCCTTTTCTTTAGAATTAAAAACTATTCTATCAGAATTCAAAATTATTTGTTTTCCCTCTAATTTTTTGGCAGAAGGTTCGATATGGTGTCTTACTTTACTTTTTGCTGCAAATTTTATTGGTACTACTTGGTCCGTTGTAATCCACAAAGAAGAACCATCTTTATTTATATCTTCTACTACTGGTTTACCTGTTTCAGTTTCTTCTACTCCTTGTCCCGCCCTTATTAAAATATTTGGTGAATTTTCTTTTCCAGTATCTTCATCTTGACCTTCTATTTCTGTTATATTGCTTCCAAATCTAATAGATTGTCCAAACCTACCATTAAATGTTATATCTCCCTCATTCGACAAAAGTTGTCTAATTCCAGAATTAGGATTAAAATGATGTATTAATCTATTTTCCAAAGCGGGATTTAACTTTCCTTCTACATTACCAATATTTGGTGCAGAATTAAAATTAACAGAATTAAATAAATTTACTTTTTGTGTATAATACCATTGTCCAATGTACCGTGCCACTATTACAGTTTCTCCGGGTAGGGGATATTCTTTAATATTCGAATCTAATGGTCTAGCAACTATAGTTTCTCTATCATTTTTTCTACTAATATTTAATTTAACTGTTGCCCACCCATACTGAGTCCAATCTGGTTTATCATTTTCATTTAATGGTAAATCTTTTTCATCTAAATTAATTCCCACTACTTCTGCGGGTTCTAATTCATAAAACTCTGGAGTTGCTTGCATTATCTTACTGTACAAGTTTCCAACTTCTCTCATAGTGGCAGGACCGTCAGAATGAACTATATATTCATCATCACGATTTATCTTATATGCCATTAATTATCCTTAACTGTTTGTATATCTTCTGTGATATCATCTGATTTTTTTTGTATATCCACAACTACATCGTCTATACTTTTAAGTAATTGTTCTTTTTCTTTCTCTGATAAACCAAACTCTGACTCCGAACCACCTTTGGCCTCGGCAGCAATTAATCGTTGAACAACGGTTGCCAGTTTGACAAGTTGTTCATCA
>LWDU01035216.1_pt1 | contig 22703 bp, 21 predicted proteins | sample 727161 | NCBI WGS metagenome assembly LWDU01 (sample SAMN04566230, study PRJNA314399) | hydrothermal vent metagenome | isolation source: deep sea hydrothermal plume seawater | place: Mexico: Gulf of California, Guaymas Basin | collected 2004-07-11
AGTTTGCGGGCTCTGGGCAGTTTGCGGGCTCTGGGCAGTTTCATGACTCTCAAGGACATTTTTAAATTTGCTGTCAAAGCTATTCTGTTGTTGGTTCGAAGGCCCAGTCGCAGTGGTCTCGTTCTGTATCGGTTCTGGAACTGCCGATTGCCAGCCGTCATCTTTAATCGGCGTCACATCCAGCAGCAGGTCATCCAAGAGAAATGAAAGCCGTCTATCAGCGCTATTGCTGCTTGACATTTCCTCGATGGTTTCGACCTGGGCCTCTTCCTGCTGAATGTCTTCTGCAGTCACTTCCTCAAATGGCAGCGCCTGAACGACAACACGCTCATCCATGCGACTTATACTGGCAAGAAGCGGGCTATAAACAAATCCCAATTCCATTCCATCCCTGGCGACCCTGTACCAGACACCCCCTCTTGTTTTGGTTTCGCCTATGGCCCAGACTCTGGCGCCTTTCTTCAGGCGTCCAACCCGGGTCGCGGATGGAAATGGTGCTTGCCTGACATTGGCTACTTTGATCGCTTCAAGGTCGTGATCCATAAACTCAACTTCAAATTCTTCCCTGACCGCAGCTCGTTGAGCCGCCTTTTGCCTGGCCACTATCTCGTCCCGTTTTAACAATGCCAAGGTTACAAAGGGTCCCTCAGGATACTGCTTAAGGTAAGCGTCAAACTCTGTCCGGCTCTCCGCGTTTTTTATGGAATCCCAGAATAATAATTCTGCACTGGAACGGTTTACTGTTATGGGAGCGGTTTTCAAGGTCTGGGCGACGACATTTTCCGGCAGAATAAAAACAAAATCTCCCCGATCAAAATTCTTGTCCCTTAACTTGCCATATCTCGGCGTTTGCAGCGACTCCGTCAGGTTCGTCACCCGATCGCCCAAAAACATACCCAGCTCGCTGGCAGTCACATAACCGTCACCGTTTGCATCGGACCTTTCATCACCATTGATGGCACGTATAAAGAAGTTTGGTCAGCATCCCCTGAGGTGAGGAACTGACGAACCGGGAAGGTAGTGGCACGGGTAATCGCCGCTGGAGGAATCGCCCTCTGACTGGAAAAAACAGTACCCGCGAAACACGAATCAAACACCGCATAAACATGTTTCGACACAGCCTGGCGCATAAAGGTTCCAAAATCCCTCAAAGCCACCGATGCGTACTTGAATTCTGCACCCTGGGTTGGAGGCGGGGCATCTCTGGGAATCAGATACCCTTCATGGTCGACCGTCGTTCCGTGACCGGCGAACCAGATAAACAACCGGGCCGATGGATCATCACCTTTGAGAATAAAGAATCGTTTGAACACTGTGTTAAGTTCATTCTCAACCTCAAAGCCCTTTGCCTCCAGGGCACCCGAAATAGCGACAGCGTCGGCAACGGCATTGCTGAGCCTGGGCCAGCCGTTGTCATATTCGTCAATGCCGATGACCAGCGCATAGCTTTTTGCGTACAGGTCGTATTTTTCGCTGATGGGGGCATCAGCCTTCTCGGAACTGCGAAGATTAACGGTAACACCACGGGAACCAGTTTCCGCCACCGCAATGGGTTGAAGAAAAGTTAACGTAAGTACCAACAAGAGAAGTGAGTATGTTGAGTTTCTCACCCGGCTTTAACCCTGATGTCGTTAGAATGCCGGTATCATGCGAAAAATCGCAGCATTTTTCCAGTGGAAACAACGAATTAACCAGATTTTACTGTTACTGTATGAAGAACGTAACAGTGTTGGTATAGAATCGCACAACCTGAAGGCGAAAGGCTCGACAATGAACGTAAAGTTAGCTGCTAACTTGTGGATTTTAATGCTGATAATTCCCAGCCAGAAATTACAAGCAGACGAGGTTGTGAAGGAGACCGCCGCAGGCGGAATCAATTGGACGCAAGGCGTGGTGTTTGCCAATGGTTACGGCACAGCCAAACCCGGAATGAGTGAAGCCCAGAGCAAGCTTCTCGCCCGCAGGGCAGCAATTGTTGACGGGCAGCGGAACCTTCTTGAGATTACCCGCGGTGTTCGAATCGACTCGACTCTCATAACCGATCAACTGATGAACGAAAGCCGGGAAACGACAACGAAGATTGAGGGCATTATCAAAGGTGCCCGGGTGATTGAGGAAAATTATCAAAATGATATTGCCACGGTCACCCTGGCTATGCCCATTGCCGGACAATTCCTGCAGGTTGCCTGGCCAGACCGGGCGAATACTGCCCGGTCCAATAATCATCTCCCCGCACCATCCTGGTCCAAAATTCAAACCCAACGATTACTGCTCTCTATGGGTGCGGTTGGTAGTCAGTTTCTCGATGCGCTGGTTCCCCTCGCCCATGCATCATCGCCAATTACTATCAGAAAGGAATCTGAAGTAGAAGCCTACCGCCGCCTGCTGGAGTGGATGCAACAAGGATCCGATATCCAGGACGGTCAAGCGATAGATGAAATGCTCAATGAGGCAATCAGTAACTACCAGACCAATAATCAGTTCTCCGGGTTACTCATTAATGCCAGTGGTGTCACGGACTTTGAGCTGGCGACCATACCGAAGATCAGGGACGACGAAGGCAACATCATTTATCCGAACGAGGGTACTTCTTATAGCGATATCGTCAACAACAGGGGCGTTTCCTACGACTTTGATTTAAATGACGCGATTAAGGATCGCCGTGTAGCTACGTCGCCGTTTATCATCAAGGCGCTGTCGACCTACAAGAATTTTTCGTCTGACCTGATTATCAGCAAGCAGGATGCAGCTCGCGTACAGCAAAGTCCGAGCACCATGGAGGCGATGAACAAGGCCGGAGTACTGATTGTGGTGGCTATTTAAGGTGAACAGGCTGTTTTCATTTTTTACCTGCAGCTTTTTTCTGCTGTTGGTTTGTTTCCAGTCCTATGCTGTCGATCGTAATTTCGAATCCCCCAGAAAAGCCTACATAAAAGCGCAGAAATTAGTAGCCACCGACGCTAAACAGGCCAGGTTGTTTCTGAAAGATGCCGTTGCTCAATACCCAAAGGATACTCTTCTGCTCTCGCTGTATGCGCGGCATTTATTCGATGTCGGACTAATGGGCGAAGCCGAACAAGTAGCCCGTGATGTGTTAGAGGAAGACTACAACGAAGAACTCGCCGCATTGCTTGACCAGATTGAAATGGAACTTGCCAAGCTGACCGCATCCAAAAATATGAGCATGGTTACGGTGGAAAAGCATATCCGTACCGGTGATTACGTCACTGCTCTCGCGTTAGCAGTTCTGGCGACTGGGAAATGGCCGCAAGACGATGGTCTGTACTATCTAAAAGGTCAAGCCTTGTATGGACTGGACGAATTGGATAGAGCAGAAATAGCCTACCGGATTGCTTTGGGCATAAATCCCCAAAACCTCGCTGCTAAAACAAAAATTGAAGCCATACGAACTACAGAATCCGCCCAGACAAGTGAAGAGTTGGCTGAGTGGATAGGTATTGCAAAAGACAAGGTGGGAGATTTTATCGTGACTTTCCTTGCATTGTTCACTGCGTTTATCACCAACTCCCTGATTGCCCCTGTGATCCTGCACTACAAACTCAATCGATCCAGGCGTTCATTTGAACGCGGTCAATACGATGATTTCACAGATTTGATGGAAGCGTTGCTGGACCAGGAACAATTCTCCCCTATACGTACCAATTTCCAGTTTTTGTTGAAACAAAGAACTTACGACGAAGCAAAAGAAATTCTCAACAGCTATGTAAACACAGTGGAGCGACTACCCACCCTACTTCGAATTTTGGAACGTGAATATGAGAAGAAGCTGGAAGCGACTTAGTTCTGCTATTCTCCTCATTGCGTCTGGATGTAGTAGCACTGGTCCGATTAATCAATCCCCAACGATCGACCCAATGGAACAAAGCGCAGTCAGTGCAGCAAATCTGAATTTTGATGCCGATGCATCAACCAGTGCAGACAATGCTCTGCAGAAGTATCAATCCTTTGATGATCTGGCCGGGCAATGGCGAATACATGACCTGAAAACGAGAATGGCGTTGCGGCAGGGGGATCGTGCTGAGGCTGAGGTACAGGTTTCTGAATTAGAAACTCTGTCTGTTCAGTTATCATCCAGGCACATCTTCTACCAGACCCATCTGCTGTCGGGCCAGGTCAACGAAGACCCTCAACACTTTGCTGACGCACTCAGGTTCGCCAGCACCTCCCTGGAACAAGCGGTTGTTCATACCTATCTTGGAACAACAGACAAGGCCATAGAACTGATCCAGGATGACCTGAAAAACAATGTTACGAACAATCCCGCGGACCGGGCGTTTATCTACTACCGCGCTGGTCTGTCAAGTGGATCTTCCATTCATTACCAACTCGCACTGCAATATTATCAACTCGCCGAAGATGCCCGCGGCGTCGCCGATACCCTGGTTCGCCTTGCCCGTCAAAACGCTGAAAACAATCGCCTGCAAGAAGCAAAAGTATTCGCCTACAGGGCGATCAAGGCGCTGCGCGCAATTGGGGACACAGATCGCGCCAACAGCGTTAACGCCTGGCAGTTGAGCTTGTAGTGAGCTCACTAGCAGGCTCGGCCAAGGCAGGTATCAGCAGTTTCCTTAGTGCCTGTGGACGCAAGCCCCGGGAAGCGATAATTTACATCCTGGACATTATTGGACTTATTTCCGTTGCACTGGCCACCAGCAAACACCTCCTCGAAGGTAAACGGCGACAGGTCTTCTTCCGTTTGTTTATTCGCCAGCTTTACAATACCGGCGTAAAAGCACTGTACATCAATGGCATGATTGCGATTTTCATCGGCGCTTTGCTGATGTCCCGATTATTCGATTATTTCTCACAAGACGCGTTGTCCAACCAGTATGGCTATCTCTTTGTAGTGATCATTTTCAGGGAATTGGGTCCCCTCGTCTCCGGGATTATTCTGATTGCAAGATCCGCCACCGCCATCACCTCCGAAATTGGCTATCTGCGCCTGACCAGAGAGTTCCAGGTCCTGCATGGACTGGGTATAAACCCGGTGTTTCTATTTCTGTTACCGGTTTTCTTTGCATTTCCGATTTCGCTGTTCCTGATGTTTATTTATTTTGATTTCGTCTGCGTCCTGTCCGCCTACGTGTTTATATGGATGTCTGACCCCAGTGTTGTCTTTTTGGATTTTCTCACAGCGATACTGGATCAAATTACGCTCAATGAAATCGCGGTTAACGCCGTCAAAGCGGTCCTCGGTGGTATGATTATTGGCGTGATATCCATTCACTTCGGCGCAAAGGCAACGGACAGTTTCGAAGATATTTCTACGGCAATTTCCAATTCCACTACGTCGCAACTAATGGTCTTTTTCCTCATTAACATTGTTTTGTCATTACTCGCATACACACAGTAGGGCTGCTGATGGGCGTTGAAGTAAAAAACCTGCATATCGAATACCCGGATCAACTCGTGTTTAACGATGTGAACCTGAGCGTACCCGATGATCAGATCGTGGCCGTGCACACAGACGTATTGGACGGTGGTACCAGCCTGTTAAAGGGTATCGCTGGATTTCTGCGTGGCGTCAACGGCGAAGTCTGGTTCGAAGGCTACAATCTGCTAGAAGAGACACCTGCCGAAATTCGGTTCCGCCTGGGCTATGTGTACGAGGATCAGGGTCTTGCGAGTATTTACTCGGTTTTCCAGAACATCAGCCTGCCGATGCAGTTTCATACCCAGTTATCTAATATCGAGATCAGCGAGATGGTACACGAAGTATGTGAATTCTTCGCAATACCTGAATATCAGTACGAACTTCGGCCACATCAACTCAACGATGTCCAGACACGGATGGTCAACCTCGCCAGGGCCCTGATCGTCAAACCAGGGTTATTGCTAATCGACGAACTGGAGGGTGGGATGCCAGAAGACTACTTAAGGGATACAATGCAGGCATTGAAAGATCGGCAAGCTAAATATCCCATGGCTATCATCATGGCCACATCAAGTGATATTGTGAAGGAACGAGCTGATCGGGTCTACTTAATAGAAAACAATAATCTGGTAGCCGCCTAACAATGAAAACATCTGCATACACACCGTTCGAGGTCGGAACCAAGGACAGAGTTGTCGGACTTTTTGTCATCGGTGCAGTACTGTTGTTTCTGCTCGGCTTCCTGATTCCGAAGATTCAACAACTAGCCGATGAAGGCATACCCTTTTACACATCCCTTGACCAGACTTACGGTATTGCCCCGAAAGCTGCGGTGAGACTACGTGGTGTCGTTATCGGGAAGGTCACTGAGGTTAAGTTTTCCGACGGCGCAGTACGAGTTGATCTTAGTCTTTCATCAAGTTACGCAGATTTTTACACCGTTGGCAGCCGGTTGGAAGTCGACAGTGAAATTGGCATTAATATGTTCCTCACCGGTAGTGGGCTAATTCTGCTACCCGGGGAGCAGGATAAGGCACTGTTGCAACCTGATTCGTTTCTTCACACGGACAAGCCGAAAGGTCTGGGTTCAATTATCCAGGAAACCGCAATTATAGAAATAAAGAACCAGGTCACTGAGATCATCCACAACGTCGAACTAATCACCTCCGGCATTACCGAAAACCAGGACAAAGTATACCGCAGCCTCGATAACCTGGAACAGGTCACTGCAAACCTGGCGGAAGTGAGCAAGTCATTGCCAAAGTTGACCCAATCTGTCGACAGCAGCCTGGCCTCACTGCAACACACCATGGTTGGGGTTGACAAGATGGTGGTGCGAACAAATGAGAACCTCCAGCCATTGTTACAGCAGGTCACGCAATTGACTACTGAGGCAACAAAGACCATATCAGAAACAGATATTTTGCTCCGGGCAGCAACACCGGTCGTTAACCAACTGCCCACATTCCTGGTAACTACCGAAATTGCCATACAGAGTCTCACGCAACTCACCGATCAGATGGGCAATTCCTGGCTCTTCGGCAGCAGTGGAGACTCCGTCGCACCCCGGACCCCGGGCCCTTATATTCATCCCCATGACGATTCACTTTACAATGACCTGATAGTGAACCCCGAATAGTGAACCCACAATAGTGAACAATGACACTCAATAAAGGAGCTTGTTAGTGAGCATTAAGTTAAAGCTGATTATCCCCGCTATTCTTCTGCTTTCAGGTTGCGCCGTTTCGACAACTAACACCGTGGCAACGATGCCAGCCCTCAAGACCGGAAGCATTGAATCCACCAGAACCACTGAGGGTTTACCAACTACCGTTGCAGTCTTGCCCTTTGCCAACAAGACCGATAGTGAATTCGCTTATTCGGTCGTTCGACAGACCATGTTTAACCATTTTTCGTCGAAAAATTACCGAATGATTCACTGGCAGGATGTGGACAGGCGATTACGGCTGGCAGGCATTACGACTAACGAAGAACTGATGTCTCGCTCCCGTGCCGAATTGAGCCAACTGCTGGGCGTGGACGGCCTGATTTACGGCAATATCACCCACTACAATAAAACCCTCGCTGCTATCTATGCCCAGATCTCTGTCGGTGTTGAACTCAACTTTGTTAACTCATCAGACAAGGTTATCTGGCAGGTTAAGGATGTGAGACGAAGTCACGCGGGCGGTATCTCAACCACACCGGTCGGACTCATTTTGAATGCGTTAATCGCGGCAAAACATGTTTACGGCGACCTGAATTTATACAGAGCGGCGGACGATTTAGGTCGCGCCCTGGCTAAAGACATGCCACAGCCGACAGTTCTCAACCAGAAAAGAAGCCCCTCTATCACCAATGTTGCCCACTCTGGTGTTGGGCAATTCCTCAAGTATGGTGACAGGCTGGAAATTGCGATGGAAGGTGACGCTGGTTTGATTGCAGTGGCCAGCATCGAAGGGATTGGACTGGTGATTCTCGAAGAGGCTGACGCTGGCCAGTATGTTGGTGAACTGATTATTGACAAAAAGTATAATGTCACTGATATTGTCGTTACCGGACGGTTACAGGATGAATTTGGACAGACCCGTAGTTGGATATCACCCTACGGTTTGTTGAATATTGACAACATCCCGCCGGAAAAAGTAACTGGCCTCAAGGTGCAGTCAAACAACATGAGCGTAACGATGGATTGGGATCCGTCATCCGATACCAATGTTGCCGGTTATCACATTGCAGTCGCAGACAGTGAAACCGGTTCGCCGACTTCAGAAGCTGAATCGGACAATTCCAGTTACACGGTCAATTCACTTAATAATTTCCAGGAGTATTATGTTTCAGTACGAGCGATGGACAAGGCAGGCAACATTTCAGAAGCCGCCCGGGTATCGGTTACTGCTGCACCTGATGCTCGCTTCGCCGACGCGACAGCCATCACAGATGAGCTACCGGCTGTTATTTCCGGTGTATATAAACTGACAATCGCAGGTAACCCGTACATACTTAGAAACGAAAGTCGAATTGCCACAGATGGTGTGCTGCTGATAGCCCCTGGTGTTGAGATCCAGGTCAGCCCCCGGGCAAAACTGACGGTGATGGGTGAGTTACATACTTTTGGTTCAAAAGAATCCCTGGTCAAGGTCAGTGCCGTGGGTTCGCAAGGGTTTGATGAATTCCTGGTGCTGCAAAGCACCTTCCCTGTTTCACTGACAGGCTTGCTGGTAACGGGTGCAGGTATTCCAATCCAGATTAATGCAGGAGAGCCCCTGATTTCTGACTCAGAGCTTGAAAACTGCAAATTCAATTGCCTGACAATTAGCGGCTCGTCCCGGCCCGCTATTCGCGACACGCTGATTAGTGGCGCCAAAGCCAGTGGCGTGGTGATTTCCGGTCAGTCACAGCCTACCTTTACCGGTATGCGATTTATCAGCAATCAACCTTTCCACATTCAAAACAGTTCTACTTATCATGTCGATGCTAAAAACAATGAGTGGCAACCAGATGCCAGTAGCATAACGGTACTGGGAGATGTGAGTTACTAAGGAGGTAAGCTATGACATTTCATCCAAGAATGGCCGTCACGTTGTTTCTGCTCATCAGCTTTGGAGCTCATGCAGACGACTATATTGAGTGGGTTGGCGCAAACAGTGGGGTCAATTGGAGTTCAGGCCAGGTTACCGCTGAAGGTGCAGGGGTAGCGCCAGCAGACAAGCCACCCAGCACTGCAAAACTACTGGCCTGTCGGGCTGCCGTGGTTGATGCCCAACGCAACATTCTCGAATCTATACAGGGCGTTCGTGTCAACAGCGCGACGGTTGTTACCGATATGATGCTGGATAGCGATGTGATCAAAACCAGCGTCAGTGGTCTGGTTAAGGGTGCGACAATCGTAAAACGAGCGCCCCAGGACGACGGCAGCTGCCTTGTCCAGATGATCGCGCCTATTGGCGGCAAGTTCGCAAAAGACATCTATACAGAGGTCCTCGGCGCTGACGTTAATACAATTGCGAGCCCAACAGACCCAAATCGTGAGTGGATACACAGAATAGTCAACAGTTCCCTGAACGTACTTGTGCCACAGAGTTTCGCGGAACAACAAATGCCATGGCAGGAAGCCATCGACAACCTGTCACAGCGAATTGAGGCTCTCGAAGAACTCATCAGTACTCACCCTGGCATTATTGAAGTGAAAGACACTGGGCCCACAGGCCTCGTTCTTGATGCGAGGGGCAGTAATTTTATTCCGTCGATGTCTCCCAGGATCAGAAAAATTCAAAGTGGAGTCCTCTACCCGAATAGCAAACACCAGACTAATGCCCGGGACCGCGGTCAACTAGTGTCGTTATTCACCCGGGATCTGGCAACGGCGCGCCGTCATCCAATCGTTGGTGACCGTCCGGTTGTTATCAAGGCATTGCGCACCTTTGGTGATACCAGAACCGAGATAGTACTTGGGAAAGATGCTTCTGAAAGACTGCAGGCGCTCGTCAGCAAAGGGTTCCTGGATGATGCGGGTGTCATAATAGTTCTTTAAGATAGTTCGGTAAAATATTCTTGCGTAGGAGTCGCGCTACGATGACAACATCAAAATCAACATCGACAGCTATCTACCTGTTGTTCTTCACATCCAGTCTGCTGTTTTCAGTAGCTCATGCACAGCAGTCTTCTATCACGGAGGCAGACGGATCATCCTGCATGGGAGATGAGCAATCACGCAAACAAACTGAAAACTCGGCACTCCAGGATGCTAAACGACTGGCCATCGAGTTCACCTCAACTTACCTGGAAAGCGAAACCGTGATCGAGAACTTTCAATTAAAGAATGATCTTGTGCAGGCGTTTGCAAAGGCAAATGTTCAGGTTATCGATATTCTTTCCAAAAGCTGGGATGACCCAAGGGACTGTTTCACTATCCGGATCAGGGCTGAAGTACTTCCCAATCCCGCACAGATGCAGAAAATTAACAGCAGCCAAATGATGGCAAACCCACGGGCACCGCTCAATGTTGAACTCTGGACCAATGAGGACAGTTTCATCAGCGGCGAGAGCATTAAAATTTATCTTCGTGGTAACAAGCCATTTTATGCTCGTCTGTTATACATCGATGCCGCCGACAACAATGTTCAATTGCTGCCCAACCTGCATCGTACAAAGAACTATTTTGCCGGTGCGACTATTTTTGAAGTGCCGAATGCGGAGGATGATTTTGAGTTAACCGTGGGCGGCCCTTTCGGTAAGGAAAAGTTGATTTTGTACGCCAGTACCAGCCCATTGGGCGAGATAGCAACTACAAAAGCAAATGATGATGTCTACTTCGTCACCGAAAAACCCGAACACATTGCGGCTAAAACAAGAGGGATATCAATTACCAAACCTGGTTCAGGCTCAGGTCAACAGAAGAAAACGGTGGCTGAGTTTGCCGAAGTCTCCGTGGAGGTAGTGACGCGGGAAGATACCACCGAGTAGTTCAGACATCGGTCCTCTACCGGGCAATATCAGGGCTTGAACTGATGTTCGTAGTAAATTAGGTTCACCCCTCCGACCTCAACGGCTCGCCGTGAAAACTGGCTCACCAGGTTGCTTTCCGCATTTTTGTAAGCGGCTTCGGTCAACAGAGTTTCTCCGCCATTGGCAATATTTTCTCCCAACTTCGATGCAGAATTCATCTCATCGGCAAAATACCCCTCCAGGGATTCTGAATACAGCATTTGTCCATAGCCAATGCCGATACAGACCTGGTAGCGTTCAGTGTCCGTGAGCATGAGGTCAGCGGCGTAGATCTGTTCCTGGATTTCCAACGCACTGGCAATCGCGTCGTTAACCGACGGGAACACGGCAAAAACGTTGTCTGCTTCAAAGTGAATGTTCTTGCTGTGGTGGGATTCGAAAATCGTGGTTGCTTTCTCACGAATACGCATAAGGCGCGCCAGAAAGTGAACAATTCCATGGCTTATTGAGACTCGTGAAAAGCCGGAGGAATCCAGAATCAACACCGCCACCGTTTCTCCATAGCGCTGCCAGATTTCTTCTTCACGACTCGCTGGATCGATTCCCGCCGCGATCAGCTTCGCCATGGTTTGAAAGAGATTGTCGTTCTCTTCATTCATTGGTCTTTAGTCATCAGTCTTCATGATCGATTGACCGGTTTGGTATTAAAATTCGTGAACGCGCACAGGCAGATGAGTATATCCCTTTACGAAAGTTGAATAAGTACGCTCGGGTTCCGCCATGACTTCGATCTTGCTGAATCGTTTCGAAATTTCTTCCCAGATAATTCGTAACTGCATTTCCGCCAGTCGATTACCCATGCACCGGTGGATGCCATACCCGAATGACAAGTGCTGGCGGACCTTGGGCCGATCGATAATGAACTGATCCGCATTGGGAATTGCCTCATCGTCACGATTACCAGAGACGTACCACATGACCACCTTGACACCCTGCTTGATGTTTTTCCCGCCGAGGACAGTGTCTTCCAGCGCCGTTCGCCGCATATGGGCAAGTGGTGTTTGATAACGAATGATCTCTGAAACCATATTAGGAATCAGGTCGAGATCAGCTCGCAATTTGTCGTACTCCTTCGGATTCTGGTTGAGGAAATATACCCCGCCAGAAATCGAATTACGGGTGGTGTCATTGCCACCGACTATGAGCAGTAAGAGATTCCCAAGGAACTCAAACGGGCTCATGTTTTTGGTGTCCTCACCGTGCGCAAGCATGGAAATAAGGTCATTTTTTGGCGGAGCCGCGGCTCGCTCGTTCCACAATCGGGTAAAGTATTCAAGGCATTCGATCAACTCTGCCCGCTTTTGCTCCGAAGATTCGACAATCCCGACTCCCGGTGGCGTTGTGGCTATATCAGACCAGCGAGTGAGTTTGCGTCGATCCTCGAAGGGAAAGTCGAACAGGGTAGCCAGCATTTGTGTCGTCAGTTCGATCGAAACCAGGTCCACCCAATCAAAAGTTTCACCCCGGGGCAGGGAATCAAGAATCGCTATCGCCCTTTCACGAATCGTACCCTCAAGCAATGCCAGGTTCGGTGGTGCCACCACTGAGGTCACGGTGGCTCGCTGGAGGTCATGTTTGGGAGGATCCATGGCGATGAACATGCCGAAACCGTCGAACTGCGGCTTGGCCTCGTTCTCAGTTTCCTTCTGGGTCTGGGGTGCGCCACCGAGGCCCCCAACGGTAATTCCGCGTGCGGAGGAAAAAACCTGGTGATTAGTGTCGACCTCGAAAATATCCTTGTATCGGGTTACCGACCAATAGGGTCCAAATGCACTCTCGGCGCAATAGTGAACCGGGTCTTCCTTCCTCAGACGCTCGAAATAGGCCCATTGGGCATCATTTTGAAACAGTTCTGGCTGCGCAACATTGATGCTTTCCAGCGGAATTGAATAGGGGTCAGGGATCTCCGCTGCAGTCACAGTGGATTGTTCACTCATTTCTCACCTCTTTCCTTCAATAATATTGGCGCTAACCATTGCGTTGTAGACAGCACCGTTTCAAAAAGGATAGCCGCGAAACCCATTATAGAAAAGATCACAACAGGACAGAAGCTTTTACACCAAAAACTCTGGGTTATTTCTGGGGGTAGACCAGCGGGGTCTCCGAGCGCCAGCTCGCCTGGTCAATAGCGGCTACACGATAACATAGAGACTGACAACCTGATTCAGTCAAAACAATGGATTACCCGTTAAAGGTAGAGCAGACTCGATAAACCTTTATTGCGCGAAGCCGTCTGCCAGCCAGCAATTTGTATTGATCAGGGGAAAAGTATGAAATTGCTTCACCGAGATGATTTGTTCAGTTGGTCGGAATTTAACGAAGAGCGTGAACTGGACTTTAATAGTTGGCTTTGGCAAAGAAGAGACGGTAACCTGCTGATCGATCCTCTACCCATGTCAACACACGATCAACAACGTCTTGAAAGCCTGGGCGGCGCAAAGTTCATTGTCATTACCAACAGTGATCATTGTCGCGACGCAGAGAAAATCGCCAGGGATACCGGGGCAAAGTTATATGGTCCGAATCAGGAAAAGACAAACTTTCCATTAGCATGTAATCATTGGCTGCAAAACGGTGATCAGGTGGTACCTGGGCTGATAGTAATTGAGCTGGCCGGATCCAAAACACCCGGCGAGCTAGCATTATTGCTCGAAGATAACACCCTGATTACGGGCGATTTAATTCGATGCCACAAGGCTGGAGAATTATGCCTCTTGCCTGATGCCAAGTTGAGCGACAAAAAAATGGCTGTCGAGTCACTAAGGCATCTTGCAGCCTTGCCAGGCGTAGATGCGGTTCTTCCGGGTGATGGCTGGCCGATATTTCGATATGGTGCCGAGGCTATTATTCGATTAGTCCGTACTCTGTCGACCAGTTCTTAGCTAGTCTTATCTTGAAACAGAATTGTGAGTGCGATTTCCTTCTTTAAGTGATTGACTTGAAAAGTCACAATATTAAGAAGTTGCGTGAATTCTGTAAAAAAGCGGCTTTCCGGACGGGAAACAGATAGGTATTTTGCGAAGTTCAAACGCTGGAGGACATCAAATGAATGATGAAGATTGGCTGCAGAACTCTGATGTCTATAGCTTGTTTCCAACACTGGTGTGGAAGATCCAGCTGCCTGCGGAAATTACTACAAATCAAAATCCGCTCATCGTTGATGCAATAAGAAAAATAAATCCAAAAATAGATGATATTGAAGAAGCAACGTACTGGCAGTCACATCAGCTGCTTCATAAAGAAGCTGAACTTGAGCAGGTAATGTCTTGTATCACCAGTGCTGCTCATAAGGTCTTGCGGTTTTTGAACATTGGTGCGAATGACATTGAAGTGACCGGCTGCTGGGCTAACGTGATCAGTGTGGGGGCGTCACATCGCATGCACAACCATCCGAACAATTACCTGAGCGGTGTCTACTATGTCCGAGTGTCTACGGGTGCCAACACGATCAACTTTCACGATCCGAGACCTCAGTCAGGTATCATAAGACCACCGGTCACGCAGCTAACAGGACAGAACACCGATCAGGTCGTGGTAGAAGTCACGGATGGCACCCTCCTTCTGTTTCCATCCTACCTGCTGCACTCTCTTTCGTACGATAATCACAACCTTGCCGTCTTCAATTTTTTCAGGTCCGGACTAAACAAGTTTCAAGGGCAGACTTCGCAGCCTTTGCCCGGTCGCAGCGAATATCGCACTCGCAACAGCTGGCGCAATGGGAGGTAAACCAGGTTCGCCCACACCCGTCGGTTCGGTTCCGCTATCTATAATGATGACATCTACCGCAGGTGCTTCGTTCATCCGCAAAATAGGATAGTCATGGAAATTACTTTCTTTGAAAGCACCCTGTTCCAACTCAAGGTTGCCATGTAGCGTGGCAGTGAGACCGTACATGACGGCACCTTCCATTTGTGCCCTGACAATATCCGGGTTAACAGCAATACCACAATCAACAACACATGTGACCTTGTGCACCTTAATCTGGTTGTTTTCGACCGATACTTCGGCGATTTCGGCAACATCAGTCGCAAATGAATGATGCGCCGCGAATCCGAGATAACGGCCCGCTGCAGGTTGCATTTTTTTCATCACGTCACCGGCAACCTTGATAACGTTATTGAACCTTGGCTTTTTCTGGCTGTTTCGAAGGCGGAATTCAACCGGGTCCATACTGGCTTTTTCAGCCAGTTCGTCAATCATGCCTTCTTTGGCGAAGGCGGTATAGGAATGACCTACAGAACGCCAGAATGTCAGCGGAACATCATGGTCCACGGTAGCATGATTCACAATGGTATTATTAAAGTCATAGTCCTCACAGATCCCCTCGATACTGGTGGGGTCCACCAACCAGCCTTTGAAGGTGTCCGTGGAAAGACCAACCATGAAATCTATGGTGCCATCACCCAACCCGGGGAATAATCCTGGCATCATGTTTTGCAGTGTGCGCGGCGTAATGTTGCCGCCGACGCGTTTCGCCTGCCAGGCAGTGATATCACCCTCTGAATTAACACCTGCCCTGATCTTCATTAGTGAGGCAGGTCGGTATACGCCGTGCCGGATATCGTCCTCCCTCGACCACAGAAGATGAATAGGTTTGCCAGTGGCAACTGCGACTTCTGTTGCTTCAATGATATGTGTAAGGGTACCGCGACGACCGAATGCACCACCCAGATAAGTATTGTGTGAACGCACCTTCTCAATTGGAATGCCTGAAAAACGTGATACCAGTCCTCTCGCCATTCCGACACCCTGGGTGCCAGACCACACATCGGCTTCACCATTTTCGATGCGGACCACAGAATTCATCGGTTCCAGGGGCGCATGTGCCAGATAAGGAGCCCAATATTCACTTTCGACGACCTCTTGCGCCATCGCAAAGCCTGCGTCCAGATCACCTGTCTCCGTATCAACCAGGCCTTCATCATTTTTCATGGCTGCATCGTAGTCGCTGCGAATCCGGGCGGTGTTAACCTTTGCCAGCGCGACTTCTTCCCATGCCGGATTGAGTTTCACAGCGGCGGTTTTGGCTTGCCAATATTTTTCTGCAACCACCGCAATGCCGCTGGAGATCTCTACAACATCAGTAACGCCCGGCATATTCTGCGCAAGGGCTTTATCAACTGAAACAAGTTTTGCACCGGCAACCGGTGATCGCCTGACGACTGCATGGTGCATTCCGGGTATGTCAATATCTATGCCGTATTCTGCAGTGCCAGTTGACTTTATTATCGCATCGATGCGGGAAAAATCATGGCCAATGTATTTGAATTCAACGTCAGTTTTCAATGGCGCGGATTCAGGTGCCGTTAGCGTGGCTGCAGTGGCAACGAATCTTCCGTAAGCATGATGTTCGCCATTACTCACTACATGCGCTCTGTCAGTACTCAAGGTGTTTCGGCTAACGCCCAGATCCTTTGCCGCTGCATCGAGGAGTAAGCCGCGCACATTCGCACCAGCCTGGCGAAGCTGCAGGAAATGGGCTTTGATTGAACTGCTGCCTCCTGTCATCTGCACGCCAAAGTCAGGGTTATTGTAATCACTGTGGGCACCTGCGAAGGCGATGTCGAGATCCGCAGGGTGGATATCGAGTTCTTCACCGATTAATGTGCCAAGACCTGTTGTCACACCCTGACCCATTTCGTCTCTGGGACAATAAAACTTAATCTTGTTGTCCGGCGTAATCTGTAAAAAAGCATTCGGAACCAAGCCGCCCTCAGCAAGCTCGATGGGAATTTCACTGGACGAACAGCCTTCGATCGAAAAACCAATGACGAGGCCACCGCCCAGAATACCGCTGGTTTGGAGGAACTCTCTTCTGGATAGGCTTCTGGATACTCTTCTGGACAGATTAAAGATTTTCATGCCTTCACCTCATCGCTCGCGTTATAAGCCAAACCTTGCTCGTCATTATTAAGCTGCGCTACATTGAGAATCGCCTGTTTGATGCGAGGGTAGCAACCACACCGGCAGATATTGCCTGCCATGGCAGAATCTACTTCTGCTTCGGAGGGCTTTGGATTGTTCTTTAACAAGGTTGCCGCGGACATGATCTGCCCGGATTGACAGTAACCACATTGTGGCACACTGATATCTACCCATGCTTGTTGCAGTGGGTGCATATTTTCTGGTGAACCGATGCCTTCAATGGTTGTGATCTCTTTCCCCGCAATGGCAGAGATCGGCATCACGCAGGTTCTCTCAGCTTCTCCATCGATGTGCATGGTGCAAGCACCGCATAATCCTGCACCGCAACCAAATTTAGACCCCTTCAGTTTGAAGGTATCCCTGACAACCCATAGAAGAGGTGTCTCGGGATCTTCATCCGTCTGCACAAGCTTGCCATTTAATTTGAATTCTATTGTCATTCGACTTCTCCAGGTGAGTTATTGACCACCACGGATGCCCCTGAGTATCCGACATGCGTTGGTGATGAATGTTTGATCTGATGTAAAAGCTTTCGCGAACTGTCGCACTTCATCCGGCAGCATGGCATCCGGCAGCATGGCATTTTCAAGTTTTAGCCCAGCACCCATCTGAGTGGTGCCCAACCAAAGAAATGTGAGTGATCGAACTGCATCGTAAGTTTGCGCAACCGATAATTTGAGCTTTGGAGCCAGTGCCTCGGCAAGTTCCGACACTATGCGCAACATAATACGCTTGGCTTTAACAAGATTTTCCATAGAAACATTATGCTCAATCACGCTATCGAGTCTGGATAGCAAAGGCAGTATGCCGTCCGCAGCCAGCGAATCGTTAAAACAATGCACGAATTGTTCATCCGTAGATTCTGAAATGACCTTTTCACTCAGTTCCTTACCCCACCGGACCATTTTTTCACAACATAGCGCCAGCATGACGTCTTCACGGTTTTCAAAATAGAGATATAAGGTACCTTTAGCAACACCAGCCAAATCACCGAGTTTTGACATGGAAAAGGCTTCATAACCCACATCACAAAGATGCGAATTAGCTGAATCAAGAATAGATCTGCGCCGAAGTTGCTTCTGCTCTTCAGTCCTTGCCCGCCGCCTGTTGCTCATTGTTTTTGGCAAAACCTTGTCCACATTTAACTGACTGCTGGTCAGTAGTGTAAATGACTACCGGTCATTTGCAAAGGAAACCAATATTTTGGGCTCTGAAGTCAATCTCGGCTTACTAAGTCCGGGCTTCAGACGGGACCGTAGCTCAAATGGTCAGGCAATTGGCGATCAAGATCGAGTTGACCCGAATAACGACAGAGTAAAAATAGGTCGTAGAGAAAAAGACAGCTTGGGGTACGTTCCGACCAGGTGGCTAACATAGAGATCGTATGAATTCCTAATTTTGCTCATATGGACCCCAATCTGTAGTATCAGATCCATAAGAGAACAAGAAATTCCTAGATACGCAACATTGATCTAAAAGCCGGTTGAAGTTTATGTCAGAAAAAATCTTTGTTGTGGGTCTCGGAAACATGGGTGCCGCGCTGGCCAGAACATTGGTTGAAGCCGATTATCAGGTGACAGTCTGGAATCGTACCGGCTCCAAGGCCGAGGCGCTGATCAAGGAGGGTGCCTCACTCGCCAAATCTGTTGCTGAAGGGATATCCGCTAATGATCTTGTAGTGATCTGCCTTGGCACCTATGAAGATTCATTGAGCGCATTGAATCAATGTCCGAATCTTTCGGGTAAAACCTTGATTCAACTGACAACAGCCTCCGCCGACAATGCGAGAGACATGCAGAACTGGGTCCAGCAGAAAGGCGGTTTGTATCTGGACGGCGCTATCCTCTCATTCCCGAGTGAAATCGGAAGTCCGGAATGCACGTTACTGATGGCAGGAAGCGAGGTAGCCTGGTCGGCTGGTGAAACAATCGTAAAAACACTTGGCCCAGCGAGTCAGTACATGGGCGACAACATAGCAGCCCCCGCTGCGCTGGATTTTGCACTGATCTTACCCAGCCTCGCATTGATGATGGCTGTGATCCAGGGGATTCACACGTTAGAGGGTGCTGGTGTTTCAACAGAAACTTATGCCGGGATGGTCGCTCCACTGTTTGGAAGCTTTGGCCCAACGATCACCGACATGGCGATCAAAATTGAAAGCCAGGAATTCAGCGACACCGAGGCTTCCCTCGGGGTGTGGCAAGCCGCGATCGAACATGCATCCGCTAGTTTCAGAGCGGAGGGAAAAAATCTCGAATTCGCAGACGCTGTCAATGCCCTACTGACTAGTGCAGTCGCAGAGGGGCATGGCGCTGATGACCTGACGGCGCTCATCAAATACATGCGACAACCTTCTAGATAAGTTAAATCTGACCCGAATGACCCGGCTCCAGCAGATTGTCAGCATCACGACCTTTTGCCCAGCCAACTGTCGGACTGCTGCGATAACCGATAATCTGCCTCGCTTGTGTTGAGTATTTCCGTGCAACCTCTTGCGGTACAACAATGTACTGGTTTTCTTCCTGCCGGACCCAATCAGCAACATATGACGAGAAAAATCCGGTTCGGTTTTCGCTCGCTGAACTTTTCGCCGCCCCATGAAGCGAGCGCGACAACCATAGAACAACCGAACCTTTCTTCATGACAGCCTGTGCAATCTCTTCTGGTTTGGCGAGCCGCTCCTCTGGCCAGTGTTGGCTGCCGGGAACCACACGGGTTGCTCCGTTTTCCTCCGTAAAGTCCGTCCCAGCCCACATCGTTGAAACGATAAACTCGCGCATATCGAGGTTACCGACAAACGGCTGATAGATCGCATTTTCTCGATGCAGAAACTGGTGGTCTTTGCGGCCAGCGCCAATCTCGAGCATGACACATGCGCCCACTGTGTAGTGATGACAGAACGGCAGATTCTTTTCATTTTTCCAAACCAGTTGTGTGCCACCATCGTCCAGGTGTTCAAACGACACCGGAGTGGACACCTCTTCCGCACTCTCTTGCTGTGCCATTGGTTGCGAGGGCTTAAGCACAGCGTCAATAATCTCGAGGACTTTTGGTTGAATTAACAATTTCTCAACAAAGGTAGGGCTTACCGCTGCGAGACCACCGACGGTGTTATCACCTTCCGGCCAGAGGTCACTCGAGCCTTTTTGATCCTCAGCCGACACGGCATTTTCAACCTCGGAACGAATGACATCCATTGTCTCGCAAGGCATGAGTTCGCTGATGATCGCTCCGCCGTCTGTCACCAATGCAGCAGCGATCTCCGAGGTTTCAGCATCTGCTGAAAAGGTTGAAATATAACCAGACATCGTTTCGCTCCTTTTGTTAACTTCCGCAGAAGAATACACTGATAATATGAAGAATAAACAATCTGTTGCGGAAACCACGTTTATCGCTAACAGTGGTGTGCAATTATCTTCACCGCCTAATACTCGGTTTTGGGTCTGATAGCCGCCATGGGACTAAACCGCTACGCGGTAGTAGAGCGCCAACTCTGGTGATGTCAATCCAAAAATAATTCGATACAACTATTCAAGATGGGCCTGTCCTGTGTTGAGGTTTGGTTCCCCAACTAAACCTACATCCACAGGAGTCAACCCATGGCCCATTCTAACAAATCTATCAGCCCATTACGCCAGCGCATGATCGAAGATATGTCACTTCGTAAGCTGTCGCCAAAAACACAGATTCAATACATTCGTGCCGTGGTGAAGCTGACCCGGTTCCTTAGTCGTTCACCCGGCACGGCAACCGCAGAAGACCTCCGACTTTTCCAACTGCACATGAGTGAAAATGGTGTGTCGAACACCACCATCAATGCCACCCTCACCGGTTTGAGGTTTTTGTTTGGAATCACACTAGAGAATCCCGATGTCCTCAAGAAGACCAGTTCGGTTCATGTAGCGCGTAAACTGCCTGTCATTTTGAGTCCAGAGGAAGTCACCCAGATTCTCGATGCCGCCAGTAAGCCCAAGTACCATGCCGCACTCGCCGTTGCCTATGCGACCGGTTTACGCTCCAGTGAGATCGTACAGCTGACCATGGCTGATATTGACAGTGACCGCATGATCATCCACGTCAACCAGGGCAAAGGAGACAAAGATCGTTATGCGTTGTTGTCACCAGAACTACTCAAGATATTACGCCAGTGGTGGCGTACGGCTTACGCGCAGGGAAAGATATTAAAGCGCGGCTGGCTGTTCCCCGGCAAAAAACCTGACGTCCCGATGACCACCCGTCAACTCAATAGAGTTTGCCACTATGCCGTCAATAGCGCTGGCATTGACAAGCGAGTATCGCTGCATACTTTTCGGCATAGCTTTGCGACTCACCTGTTGGAACAGAAGGTGGATATTCGCATTATCCAGGTATTGCTCGGCCACAAGAAGCTCAATACAACAGCACTCTATAGCCAGGTTGCGACGGCAACATTGCAGGATGTGACCAGTCCATTTGATTCTCTGAAGCTGAAACCGCAGACCAATAAACAATAGCCGTGTCAGCGATCGAGGTCGCGGATATCTTCCGCGGCCATGGTCCTGCGTGGCGGAAAACACACGCGGGACACATTAGTCTTGATCAGCTCAAGGTCATGTCGGCGATTGAGCGTTGCCGTACGACTGAACTCGGTGGTCACCTGCTGTGTTGTAAGGACTGTGGTGAGATACAGATCGCCTACAACTCCTGCCGGAATCGACATTGTCCGAAGTGTCAGGCAACGGCTGCCCGGCGCTGGTTTGAAGCACGCCAGTTGGATCTCTTACCCGTGGATTACTATCACGTGGTCTTTACACTACCCGCACCGATTGCTGATATTGCTTACCAGAACAAGGCCGTCATCTACAACATTCTGTTTAAAGCTGCGGCGGAGACTTTACTGATTATTGCTGCCGATCCAAAACATCTTGGAGCACAAATCGGTATCACCCTGGTACTGCACACCTGGGGATCTGCCTTAACCCATCATCCGCATGTCCATGGCATCGTGCCGGGCGGTGGGTTCTCAAAGGATCGCCAGCAGTGGATCTCTTGTCGATCAGATTATTTCCTGCCAGTACGTGTTCTGTCGCGACTGTTCCGGCGTTTGTTTCTCGAGAAGCTAAAGTGTGCTCATCATACCGGGCAGTTGCATTTTTTTGGTCGGCACCAGGTGCTAGAAGATAAACAGCGATTTGCTGACTGGATTGAGCCACTGCGTAAACCTGAATGGGTGGTCTACGCCAAACGTCCGTTTGCTGGTCCGGCTTCTGTGTTGGCGTATCTTTCCCGCTATACGCACCGGGTTGCCATTGCCAACTCACGCATCATCAGTTTCGATGAGCGAGGTGTGACGTTCAAATACAAGGACTATCGTAACAAGCAGTATCTCAAGAAAACGATGACACTAACGGCGGATGAGTTTATCCGTCGTTTCCTCATTCATGTTTTACCGAGTGGCTTCCATCGTATCCGGCACTATGGCTTTTTAGCCAACGCGAAGCGAGTGGAGAATATTGAGCAGGCTCGAGAACTATTCAATAGCGAAGCACCGCTGCCTGAAAAAGGGCCAGATGAGTTGACCGTCAGTACTTACATCTGTCGATTGTGTGCTGCACCCATGGTGATTATCGAGACATTTCCACCGTGCCATCCACCACGTGCTCCACCACAGCGAGCTGCATGATGGTCAGTCGCATCGCACCTTCCTACTGTCGTTTGTTAACAGCAACGATACCGCTTTGCACGAAACCTGGTTTAACGGGAAAATGGTCCTTCAACCACGAAAAAACCAATGCACAAAGTTCCATCAATCAACAAATAATCAGTACCTTTTGCACAATCGACAGCGTCAGCGTCATTACTTTGCACTCTCATCCAAGCCAAGTTGTTCTAATCC
>LWDU01036328.1_pt1 | contig 22687 bp, 14 predicted proteins | sample 727161 | NCBI WGS metagenome assembly LWDU01 (sample SAMN04566230, study PRJNA314399) | hydrothermal vent metagenome | isolation source: deep sea hydrothermal plume seawater | place: Mexico: Gulf of California, Guaymas Basin | collected 2004-07-11
GTTTCTTGAAAACCGGCTCACCATTCGTCGGGTTGAAGCAGGCAATAAATCCGAAGTCGTACAGCACGTACAGACGATCTTCGTAGATCAATGTTGAGGGATTATACGGCCCTGCCATTTTCTGGCACCAGACGATGGAATCATTCGACGTCTCGTCTTCCGCCAGTGAGATATCGCCGGTCGCCCCGGGTTTGATTGCGTAAATCGGTCGACTCTTTCGGTCACCAACGTAGCCGGAACTGACGTAAAGCAGCCCATGGTGTTCAAACGGCATGGCGACCGTGATGCTGGACATCCCCTTGAAGTGCCACAGCAATTCGCCCGAAAGACTGTACGACCGCACCTGTCCGGTTCCCGGTGTCACGATTTCAACTCGGTCAGCGTTCTTCCAGATGAATGGTGTGGCCCAGTTACTCTTTTCATCGCGTTGTGTGCGCCATACTTCTTCGCCCGTTTTGCTGTCGAGAGCCAGCACAAACGAGTCTTCATCGTTGTCGTTGACAAGGTACAGCCGCCCCTCGTGCAGCACGGGAGATGACGCCGTGCCCCAGCCGTTACGAGTCTTATGAGGTTCAAGACGTTTTTCCCACAGCAGCTGGCCTTCGAAATCGAAGCAGAATACTCCGACATTGCCGAAGTACGCGTAAACACGTTCGCCGTCCGTGATCGGTGTCTCTGACGCATAGCTGCTCTTCAGGTGAATCGAAGTCTGCGGTTTGCCCTCGTGGACCTCTTTCTGCCAGAGTATTTTCCCCGACTCCAGGTCCATGCAGAACACGATCCATTGATGAACAGTGTCCGGCAAATCAGGTCGGTCGCCGCCGAAGTAGAGCCCCTTCTTCGGCTCTTCCGTCGTCCCGGTGTTCACCACCGACGTTACGAAAACACGGTTGCCCCAGACGATCGGCGACGACCAGCCGCGGCCGGGAAGATCGGTCTTCCATGCCACATTCTCCGTGGCTGACCATGTGACGGGCAGGCCTTCGTTACTTGAAACGCCTCGCGCATCAGCGCCGCGAAACTGTGGCCAGTCATTTTCCACGGCCACCGCCGGCGATTCAAAAACCGCGCAGAACATACAAAGTGTCAGCGCGATCCGAATTCCCTGCTTCATCCTGAAATCTCCGAAAATAAAAAATGGCTGCGGTCACTGTCAGGCAACGATGTCATGCACCACGTTTCCGTAGACATCTGTCAGACGGAAATTTCGACCGCCGTAGTTGAAGGTCAACTTCGTGTGATCGAGCCCCAGCAGGTGCAGCATCGTGGCGTGCCAATCGTGGATGTGGACGGGATTTTCGACCGCCTGATAGCCGAGTTCGTCGGTGGCGCCGTAGCTGGTGCCGCCCTTGACTCCTCCGCCCGCCATCCAGATCGTGTAGCCCTTGTTATTGTGGTCACGCCCAGTGCCGCTTTGAGCATACGGAGTGCGACCGAATTCGCCCGCCCACACGACAAGTGTATCCTTGAGCATGTCGCGAGATTTCAAATCCGCCAGCAGTGCAGCGACGGGTTGATCGGTCGCTTCGCAGGCTTCCGGCAGAGCGGTCTGCAGCTGGAAGTGATGGTCCCAGCCGATCGGCGCCGTCACTTCAATGAATCGCACACCCGCTTCAACCATGCGGCGAGCCAACAGGCATGATCGTCCGAATCGGTCCGTCGGACGTCCGGATCCCACACCGTATTGATTCAACGTGGACTCGGTTTCGGACGACAGATCAAGCAGATCCGGAACTTCGTCCTGCATGCGGAACGCCAGTTCGAACGATTCAATCGCGCCTTCGATTTCCGGGTGGTAGAGATCCCGTTTCAGTTTGTGAGCATTCAAATCACGAATCAGATCCAGCTGCTGACGTTGCAGTTTGGGACTCAACAGAGCGTTTTTCATGTTTCGCAATTGTGCGCCTGGTTCCTTATCGACTCCCAGGATTTTGGCGTAGAATTCCGGAATCTGATTTGTCCCAATTTTTGTCGCCTGGTAGACAGCGGGAAGAAACGCGCTGCCATAGTTTCGGGCCCCACCATTTTCTGATGGCGGATTCAGCGTGACGAAACCGGGCAGGTTGCTGTTTTCGGTACCGAGCCCGTACAACGACCATGCTCCGAGTGACGGTCGAGTGAACTGAAAGCTGCCGGTGTGCATCTGGATATACGCCTGCGAATGATTCGGCAGGTCGGTGTGCATGCTGTGGATGAAACACAGATCGTCGGCGTGCTTTGCCACATTCGGACAGAGTTCCGAAAACCACAGACCGGATTCCCCGTGCTGTGCGAAATCGAACGGTGACTCCATCAACCCCTGGTTTCCAGCGATAGCGCTTTCCGCAGTTTTGCGGCCCTCGTGATCGGCGAGTGCCGGTTTGTAGTCAAACAGATCAACGTGCGACGGGCCGCCGTTCATCGAAAGAAAGATGACTCGTTTTGCCGTTGCGGGAAAGTGAGTCGCTTTCGGCACCAGGCTGCTTCCTGACGGCGCGGCAGCACGCGCCGCAGCCTGCTGAGCAAGTCCGGCAAAGGCCAGATAGCCAAAACCGGAAGAGAGCGACTTCAAGGCATCGCGACGAGAACAGGAATGGGGCATCATGTTAAGTCCTGAATACGTTTTCGAGTGGCGCGTGTAACGTCGGCCCTGGACCTGTGAATTCACACGTTTCAGCAGCCCGTGTAACAGACATTCTCTAATCCAGATTTCGAAATTCGGCGGTGGACAACATCGCCTGACAGAAGCTCAGTACGGTCAGGTCACGATTGGTACTCTCTGCAGAATCCGACGAAACGTCCTGGCCAAGGAATGCCAGCGAACGATCTTTTTCCTCAGCATCCGGTTCACGGCCGAAACACAGCAGAAACGTTCGTTGAACAAGTTCTTCGTCCTGCGACGTTTCTCGTTCCAATCGCGCCGCCAGCTGCTTCGCCCGGTCCTGCACGAAGGAACTGTTCATTAGATACAATGCCTGCACGGGCACGTTGGTTGTCTCTCGATCACCGGTCACGAAGCTGGGTTCGGCGAAGTCAAAAAGATTCAGCACATCGGGCAAACGATCGCGAATCACCGGCAGATACACGGAACGGTACACGGCCCCGTCCAGATCCTTTGGCAATTTCCGGTCCAGTCCGATCAGCGAAATGGGTTTGTCTCCGATCATCGTGGCGACCAGAGATCCATCCGGCCGTGATTCGTCCAGTTCGCCGGCGACAACCAACATGGCATCGCGAATGGATTCCGCCTCCAATCGTCGTTTCGGCATTCTCCACAGTAGACGATTCCCCGGATCCTGTCGAAACACGTCGGCATTGTACGTTGATGCCTGGCGATAGGTGCGCGACAGGACGAGCGACCGAACAAGCCGCTTCAGTGACCAGCCGTCGTTGATAAAACCAACCGCGAGAGTATCCAGCAACTCCGGATGACTGGGGGCTTCACCCGTGCTTCCAAAGTTGTCAACAGTGGCGACAATCCCTCTTCCGAACAGGTGTTTCCAGACACGATTCACGAACACCCGAGTGGTCAGCGGGTGTTCTTCATTGGTGAGCCATTGGGCCAATTCCAGACGCCCGCTTTGTTGCGCGGGAATGGACGGTGTTCCGGCAATTGGCAGTGCCCGCGGGAAGGCTCGGGGAACAATTTCTCCTTCGCGGCCGATTTCGCCCCGCGCCAGCAAAGGCACGTCGAGGACTTCTTCCGCATCAAGGACTCCCATCGCCAGCGGCAGCGCCTGGCCTTTGTCGTCAAGAGTTTCCAGCTTGCCTTCAACCGGCCCTCGCCCCCAAAGGTTGGCCAGAACGTCGCGCAGAGTGAATTGTTTCTTTGGCTTCTTTCCGGCGAACGCAGCTTTCTGCGATTCTTCAATCTCAAGGCGTGTTGCCTCCAGAACAGCAAACCTGGCCTTCAGCTCTTCAAACTTCTTCGGCGACAGAGACTTATGAAGAATCTTCTGATTTGCGAGCCGCGGCAGCACAAGAGGATGGCCACCTTTGTTGTTCGCCGGCGATACAAACGTGCCGAAAAACGTTTCGGTGCTGGCGAATACGCCGGCCAGCCCGTAGTAATCTTCCATCATAAACGGATCGAACTTGTGGTGATGACAGCGAGCACAGGCGACGGAACTGGCCATCACACCGCGTGTCAGTGAATCGATCTGTTCGTCAACGGTGTCTGCCTTGAACTTCTTGTCGTTGGCTTCACCAAGGTTCTTTGTACCGACGGCCAGGAAACCAGTCGCGGTCAGCAGTCGAGCTCGTTCTGCATCGTCATCGTACGGCAACAGGTCGCCGGCGATCTGTTCGGTCAGAAATCGGTCAAAGGGAATGTCCGCATTGACTGCGTCGATGACATAATCCCGATATCGCCAGGCATACGGAAACGAAATGTTTGATTCTCCGCCACTCGATTCGCCATAACGAGCAACGTCCAGCCAGTGGCGTCCCCAGCGCACCCCAAATTGCGGGGACTGAAGTAATTCATCGACCTCTTTCTCTAACGCCACGTCCATTCCGTGTTGTTGCTGAACTGCCACAAAGCGATCGATGACCGCAAGTGACGGTGGCAGGCCAACCAGATCAAAATGAAGCCGCCGCAACAGTGTCCGCGGTAACGCATCCGGTGACGGCTTGATCCCGTTGCGGTTCAACATCGCCAGAACAAACGAGTCGACACTGCTGCGAGGCCAGTCCTTGTCGTCGACGCCCGGAAGTTCCGAAACGGTCAGTGGCTGATAAGCCCAGTGATCTTTGGCCGCATCCAGCCCGGCCCACGAACCCTCCGTAGCTGCAACGGTATCCTTACGCGGATCAGGGGCACCCATTTTGATCCACTTCCTGAAATCCTCGATGACGGAATCAGATAGCTTCCCACCTTTCGGCGGCATCAGCAGGTCCGGATCAGCATGGGTGATCGCTGTCAGCAGAACGCTGGCTTCCGGATGCTTCGGCACAACAGCTGGACCACGTTCTCCACCTGTGCGAATGGCGGTTTGAAAATCAACTCGCAAGCCACCTTCCGCTGTACCCGCCGCATGACACTCGTAGCAGTGCTTGACCAGCACCGGCCGAATCTTTGATTCGAAAAAATCGTTACCGCCTGATTCCTGCTGATCTGGCCCATCGCCTTCAGCAGCCATGACGGGCGTTGTCATGAATAGCGCCATGTAGATGCAAAACGATCGAATCTTCATTGAACCGGACATCAATCTGATTTGGGAACGGTAAAGTTGCCACCAATAATATCAAGTTTTCGAGGAAACATCAGAGTGAATCCCATGCTTCCTCGTTCACGTACTTCAGATCATCACTCTCGCCTGGTATCGGTGACTTCTTTTCCAGGATAGTATAGGTTCAGCGTCCAGCTTATATCACCGCCGAACTTTGACCATTCCATGCATAAACATTTAATGCGATCCGCAGTGACAAGGAATGGGCCGCTGCAACAAAAACACAGTTCGGCTTGCGAAGGAAAGGGGCACATGAATCCAGTCGCCCCGTTCGCTGGTCTGCCACGCAGGTCGCTGCCGCGGAAGGACTGCGTTCCGCGGCCTGCGGTTCTGGTTGTCATCGTGGTCTGTCTCGCTTTTAACAGGCTGACGGTCGCCTCTGACGGGGCGATTTTCCGAGATCAGCTTCTGCCATTCCTGCATGCACACTGCATGGATTGCCACACAGACGCGGACGCAGCCGGCGGACTGGATCTTGCGGAGCTCAGTACCAACCTGGCCGACGCTGAAATCATGCGCCGGTGGGTACAGGTCCACGATCGTGTATCGGCCGGAGAGATGCCACCTGAGGATCAGCCGCGACCTGCCGAGGCCCAGAAATCAGCAGCACTCGCAACACTTTCTGCCGCACTGACAAAGGCCGATCGCGCACGCAGCGACGTCGTTCTGCGACGCCTTAACCGAAACGAATACGAAAACACCGTGCGAGATCTGTTTGACGTGTATGTCAACGTGAAGGCGCACCTGCCACCGGACACACCGATGTCCGGTTTCGACAATATCGGCGAAGGCCTGGCGGTTTCCGCGGAGGCGGCACAGGCTTATCTGATCGCTGCCGACGTGACACTCGATGCAGCCTTCGGTCCGGCAAAACAGCCACAGCTGATCAAACATGAAACGAATCTGCTTGACCAGACGAACCATGACGGCACACCTCGCCTGGCGAATCATATCGGAAAAATGTTTCGAAAGACGGACGACGGTCTGGTTATCTTTCAGTCCAATTACTGCCCGACCAACCTTGTCAATCTGGCAAGACTGCGTCCAACCGCCGGCACCTACCGAGGCACGATTCGAGTGCGAGCCATCCAAAGCGAGAAGCCGGTTACGCTGCGGATCTATGGTGGCGACACGATCGTGGGAAGACGTGAAAAACATCTGGTTGGCTACTTCGACGTTCCACCTGATAAATGGACGACGATCGAATTCACGGATCGGCTGGTCGAAGACGGGGGAACCTATCAGCCGAAGTGTTATGGCACCCGCGATACTCGCAAGGACGCCGATGCTTATCCAGAACCGGGCATTGAGATCGGCGACATCACCATCGAAGGTCCGCTGGAGGAGTGGCCGCCAGTCAGCCGCACAAAGTTGCTGGGTGACATTGATCTGCGGACAGGGACACTGGAGGACGCTGCTGCGATTCTGCGCCGGATCCTCCCCCGAGCATTCCGCCGCACGACACACGACAATGAACTTAAGCCCTACATCACTCTGGTTGCATCGGCGTTGGATGCAGACCGGCCTTTCGCCGAGGCCCTGTGGCTCGGTTTAAAGGGCGTCCTGTGCTCGCCGGAATTTCTGTTCCTGGACGAACCGGGACAGAACGTCATCAGCCAACAGGCCCTCGCATCTCGATTATCCTACTTTCTCTGGTCGTCGATGCCGGACGACGAACTGCTTTCGCTTGCCGACGAAGGCAGACTCGACCAGCCGAACATTCTGCAACAACAGGTCGAACGACTGCTGCATGATCCGAAGGCAGACGCTTTCACAACGAACTTTGTGGGGCAGTGGCTCGATTTGCGGGACATCGACTTCACCGAGCCCGACATGAATCTGTATCCGGAATTCGACGAGTTACTCAGACTTTCAATGATCGAAGAAACGCATCGGTATTTTCGAGAGGTTCTGGATCAGGACCTCAGCCTGCTGACATTCATCGCTTCGGATTTCACGTTTCTTAACGAACGCCTGGCAAGGCACTACGAAATTCCCGGTATCCTGGGACAGAAATTTCGGAAAACCACTCTCCCGGCCGACAGCGTTCGCGGCGGCGTACTCACTCAGGCCAGTGTGCTGAAGGTCACCGCCAACGGAACGAATACGTCACCAGTGCTGCGCGGAGCCTGGGTCATGGAAAACATTCTGGGGCAATCGACACCCCCACCGCCATCCAATGTCCCGGCGGTCGAGCCTGACATTCGCGGTGCCACGACGCTGCGGGAACAGCTCGCCAGACACCGCAACGAAGACTCGTGCGCAGTTTGCCACGATAAAATCGACCCAGCTGGATTCGCGCTGGAGAATTTTGATGTGGTCGGCGGATGGCGCAACAACTATCGAACGCTCGGCGACGGTGAACGCCCCGGGTTTTCACAGCACCCGATCACGTTTGCCTGGATTCGCTACCGCATCGGACTTCCCGTGGATTCCACCGGAAGAACGTCCGATGGTCAATCGTTCAGTGACATTCGAGAATTCAAACAACTGCTGCTTAAGCAGAAGAATGCGATTGCAACCGGCATAACGGAAAAGCTGGTGACTTATGCGTTGGGTCGCCGAATCGGTTTTTCGGATCGGCAGGACATTCAGAACATCGTGAAACGATCCGCTCAGAATGACTACGGCTTTCGGTCGCTGATTCACGACATCGTTCAGAGTGACATGTATCGGAGACCATGAAATGACAACACTTTCACGACGCACGTTCATGCGCGCCTCCGGCGTCGCGGTCGGACTTCCGTTTCTGGATGCGATGCAGCCGCGCGCGTCTGCCGCGGATACGTCGCCACGCAGACGCATGGTGGCTGTCAATGTCGGCCTTGGACTGCACGCTCCGAATATCGTTCCCACCACAGCCGGCCGGGATTTCGAATTGCCACCGTACCTGCAAGCCGTCGAAGCGTTCCGCGATCAATTCACATTCATCTCCGGAACCTCACATCCGGAAGTGGGGGGCGGGCATCAGTCGGGAAAGTCGTTCCTGACCGCTGCCAAACATCCCAACAGCGCTGGGTTTAAGAACTCCATCTCGCTGGATCAATATGCCGCGGAACAGTTGGGTGCGGAAACGCGATTCAGCTCACTCGCATTGTCCATCTCCGGACCGGGCCTTTCGTGGTCACGTTCCGGTGTGGAAATCCCCACCGAAGTGCGACCGTCCAGGGTCTTTCAACATCTCTTTCTGGAAGGTAAGCCCAGCGAAAAGGCGAAACAGGTCCAGCGACTGCAGGACGGGCAAAGCGTGCTGGATGTCGTAATGGACAAAGCGAGCCGGATGAAACGACGTCTGGGTGGACGTGACCGAAACAAAATCGATCAGTATTTCAATGCCGTGCGCGAGGCGGAAAAGCGGCTAATCAAAGCAAAAGCCTGGGAAAAACGTCCCCGGCCGAATGTAGATGTCGATCCACCACGCGACGAGCCGGACCGTAAGAAGATGATCGAGCGCATTGGCCTGATGTACGACATGATGCACCTGGCCATCGAAACCGATTCCACTCGATTCATCACGTTCTACGACACCGGCATGAACGCGGTCCCCGTCATCCAGGGAGTCGACACGGATTATCACATGCTCTCGCACCACGCAAAAGATCCGGCAAAGATCGCTCAGTTAACGATTGTGGAAACCGAAGTGATGAACGCTCTGGCAGGGTTTCTGAGCAAACTGTCTGATTCGAAGGAAGGTAGTTCCTCACTACTCGACAACACAATGGTGCTGTTCGGCTCAAATCTGGGTAATGCCAGCAGTCACAACACAAGAAACATGCCTATCATTCTGGCCGGAGGTGGGTTTCGACACGGCCAGCATCTGGCCTTTGATCACACCAACAACTACCCGCTGCCAAAGCTCTATGTCTCGATGCTCCAACGGCTCGGTCTGGAAACCGATACGTTCGCATCATCCACGGGAACGATGAACGGACTGGAGATGGTTTGACGTCTGCCAGAAAAAACACCCACAACGACAAGGCCATGATCTGAATGAGTATCAGTCCGACAGAAATACACGTTGCCGCAATTCATGCGCATCCGGATGACATCGAAATCCAGTGCGCAGGAACTTTGCTGCGATTGAAGGAACTCGGTTGTCAGGTTTCCGTCGCCACGATGACGCCCGGCGACTGCGGCAGCGCAGAACTGTCGCAGGACGAAATCGCTGCTGTGCGACGATCCGAAGCCGCCGCCGCGGCCACCTTGATAGGAGCCGAATACACATGTCTGGAATTCCGCGACCTGTCCATCTGTTTCGACAACGACAGTCGACGCCGCATGACAGAATACCTGCGTCGAACAGCACCGGACATCATTCTGACCGCACCGCCGGTTGACTACATGCATGACCACGAAATCACCAGCATGTTGGTTCGCGACGCCTGTTTTAACGCGTCCGTCCCAAATTATAAGACGCGGCAGTGGGATCCAGCCCCGGCCATGCAGAAGATTCCGCACCTGTACTACGTTGACGCCGTTGAAGGAATTGACCATTTCGGAAACCGGCATCCCATCGACTTTGTCGTCGACGTATCAGAGCACTTCGAAACCAAGATCCAATCTCTCGCCTGTCATGCCAGCCAGCGTGAATGGCTGCGTCGGCAGCACGGTATGGATGAATACCTTGAGGCCTGTCGGCGTTGGAGCGCAGAACGAGGTAAGGAGCGGGGAGTGGCGTATGGTGAGGGTTTTCGGCAATACAAGGGGCACCCTCATCCCACCGACAACCTGCTGCTGGAGTTACTCGAAGCGTAGATTCCGCAGGAATTCGTAACGAAAAACACTTCCAGACTTTGAAAAAGTGTCCGGAACCAGCATCCTCAATTCGACCTGATCGTCGGCAAAGGCTATGCTTGTCGGTTGTGAAGGCGTGAATCCACACCGTTTGCCCGAAATCTATTTCTTCAGCCACCCGCTTAAGCCATGACAGAAACCGCCACTCCAGACGACGACGCCCTCTTCACTGCGACTGAGGTCCAGCAATTCGAAGCCGACGATGTGGTCGCAGGTTCAGCCATCGGGAAGATGCTGTCCGCGCTGTTCCTGTACACAGTTCTGGCCATGTCGTTTGTCGCATGGTGGACGTTCAGTACGGTGAGCGAAACCCGCAGCCTGCCAGCGAATACAGCGGATCACTCGGGGCATTAGAGTAGTTTACTTATTGTCGTGGACGATACTGGCTCGTGGGAGTAACGAAACTGCTATCGAAAAGCGTTTTTCGCGGCCACAAGTCAGCGTGAAACGCTGTAGCCGCCCGGGCCGTTCACTCTTAGCTGTGGCCTGATGTGCAACATCCGACATTCCTTCAGTCGACGAACAATGTTGGCTGAATGAGCACGACTCGGGAATCCATGAGTCAGAAGACACTCAAAATTGCGATCAGCGGGACGGGCTTCGCAGGCGACTACACCGTCGGCACCTATTCGATGATGCCGCACAAGAACGGCGTGCAGATCGAACTTGCCGGCGTTGTCTCGGGACGTCTGGAAAACGCTCAAAGTTTTGCTGAGAAGCACAACACAGGAAATGCTGGACAGCGCGAAGCCCGACATCGACAACATCTGTTGCGCCAATTTCGCTCATGGCCCGTACAGCGTGGAAGCCGCCGCAGCTGGGGTTCCCGTGATTGTGCTGGAGAAACCGCCTGTTATCTGGCCGGGATATCCGGACGGTCGAACGGCCGACGCCGGTACGCGAAAACGGGAGACGATGGCGTACCTCACGGAGGTTCTTGATGCCGTGCGGACCGGTGGCTCCAAACTTCTGTATGCGGAAGACTTCGTCTACTTCGACGGTATCAAGGGCATCGTTGAGTTGCTGATAGAAGCTCGCACCAATGGCAAAGGGAAAGTGCTGTATCAGCGAGGCCTTTGTGCTCATCAGGGTTCACACGCTCCGGCATACGACACTCCATCCAAATCGGGTGGTGGCGCATTGTTCAATAAGGCCTGTCACCCGCTGGGCCCCGCGCTGTATCTGAAACAGGTGGAAGGCATTCTGAACGGCACCGGGCCGATTCGTCCGGTTCGAGTTTCCGCGGCTGCGATGCAAATCCTGAAACATCAGCCAGAAAGCAGCGGTGAACACTTTCGAGTCATGCAGAATGTCGACGGCAGAATCACTGTTGTATTCGAAGACGATACTATCGCAGAAGTCATCGGGCACGATCTGAGCATCAGCGGAATCCGCAACGAGTTCTCGGTCATCACCGACTTTGCTCAGTACGATCTGCGAGTCAACCCGAACAACGAAAACGAATTGTTCCTGCCCGATGCTGCCAACGCCGGCAACCTGCTTGTTCGCGAAAAACTGCCAACATCGCAGGGCACCAGTTTCCCGCGGCCGAATCAGTTTTACTCACACGGCTACGTAAATGAAATGAGCGACGCCGTGGATTGCGTCATGGAAGCTGATCGCTATCCACAGTCGGGGGCCCTGATGGCGTGGGACACGATGGCCGTGTTGATGGCGGGTTCGTTGATATTGCTGAATACACGACCAAGGGCCGAGTATTCGCTCAATCCGAGCTCCCTGATCCTCACCAATCTGGCAGCGTCTTTCAACGTGCCTGAAGCTGGCCGCCGAACCAACGAGACAAAGTCGTTGTGCACGCTGCCAGCGTGCGGCGGTCTCCATCAGGCAGGCTGGCTGCACTACGGAGGAACCTTTCTTCATATCACGGGGCAAGGCGAGCCGGCGTTCGGCAGATTCTGCCGAAGCTCAGGAGCCGGTGTGTGCAGTCACGGACTTAATATTGAGGCGTTCGCCGGAATTCGTTATTGCTACGGTACTCGGGATCATCCTCTCGAGACGTCTCACCTCTCTCATCCAGCAGATTCACTGCTGATCACGTCACTGTTCGCCTGTCTCAATCCTCTCTCGCTCCCTGCAGTCGGTTGGTTCAACCGCTCAGATTCCTCCAATCGTCACTCACTTGCAGAGGCGGTTCCAGGTATAGCTCCATGAGAAGCAATCTGTCTTCGTCGCCTCAACGACCTCAATCAGCTGGAAGAGCGTTTGCACTTCTACGCGCGGTGGCCGTGTTGTTAACGACAATCTTTGCCGTCGTCATTCCACTGTGTGCGCAAGAGCTGCCGGAAGCAGTCGTCGCGATACGGATTGAAGGAGACGAAACCATTCCGAAGGACGCCATCCTGGCGAAAATCACCACGCAGCCCGGGCGACAGATCACGAATCGACAGATTCGTGAAGACAAACGGAACCTGATGAGCACTCGCTGGTTCTACAACGTCAATGAACGCTTCGAACAAACGGCCGACGGCGTCGTACTGATCTTCACTGTTCACGAACGACCAATCGTGCGGCGGGTCGAGTACCGGGGCACCAACCTGAAAAAGGGCAGTCCTTTCGACCATATGGCCAATCGTGACGCCGTCCATCGCATTGAACAGGAGTACAAGGAACGTGGCTTCAATCATGTGAAGGTGACCCTCATCACAGGTGCCGACCCATCTGATCGTGACGTGATTTTTCGCATCAACGAAGGGCCAAAAGTTCGCGTGCAGCACCGCGAATTTCGTTTTACAGGTCAACGACCTGCCGGCGACATCACGTCTCAACTGACGTCACTGTTTTCCGGGCGAGAATCGCAGGATGGAACGGTTGGACTTTCGCCTTCAGCCGGGCGATTGAAAACAAAGCTGCAAACGAAGGAAGCGATGTTTGGTTTCTTCGGAGGTCTGTTCAAGCCCGAAACGATTCAGCAGGACATCGCGAGCCTGAAGCAGTACTACCGCAGCCTGGGCTTCTTCGACATCGAAGTCGAAGCAAAGCCATTGTATTCACGCGATCGGTCCAGCGTAAAGATTCTGTACACGATCAACGAGGGCATTCCGTTCAGGATCCGCAACATCACGCTGAATGGCAACAATGTCGTGTCAGACAAACAACTGCGACAGAAGGCGCAGCTGCGGGCAGGCCAGTATTTCAATTCGCTGCCGTTGTCCAAAGACGTGCAGCACATGCTGGAACAGTACGGTAATCGCGGCCACTATTTTGCATCCGTGGTTCCTGTTCCACAGTTTACGGAAAAGGCCGGTGAGCTGGATCTGGTCTTTGAGATTGATGAGGACCGACCGCGATACGTCAGGAAGATCAACCCGCGCCTGCAGGGCGACCATCCCCACACCATGGAAGTCGTCCCGCTGAATCAGTTCCAGATGGAACCAGGCGATCTTGCCAATCCGAAACTGATTAACCGGGGTCGAAGCCGGATCAATGGAAGCGGGCTGTTTGAAGGTGTTCAGGTCGAAGTCATTCCGGTTGACCCGAATCAGACGATGTCGGCGTCTATGTCGCGCACGATTCGCGGCCAGACCGGGGCGGGCTACACGCCCGCGTGGACGCAGCTGTTTGACGTCTCCAAACCGATCTCCACGACAACAGGAACGCCAGGTGGACATGTCTATCCGTCACCCACCAAGGCGCCACAACAGCAAAAAACGAAACGGCCGCAGACATCCGTGCCAGCCAAACAGCAGCAGGTCACTTTCCTGCACAATCCCGACATGCCGTCGGTGGTCAGATATCAAACAACCCCTCCGACCACGATGTTCTACCGGCCGCAGAAGTCGCTGCTGGTGTCGTCATTCCCAAACGCGGTGAACGAGGACGTGGTCGTCCGGGGGCAGAGTCCAGACGGTTTTTATGCACCACCGGAGCCAGGTCGTGGCAATGCCATGCTGGAAGGCAGCCCGTACAACAATCAGTTCGAAGCATTGCCGCCAGGCTGGGTCGACATCAACATTGATGCCGCAGAAGGCCGCACGGGGCGATTGATGTTTGGAGCAGGTGTGAACAGCGATGCCGGGATTGTCGGATCCTTTGTCTGGGACGAACGCAACTTCAACCTGTTTGCACCTCCCAGAACTTTCGCTGATGTCATCGAAGGTCGAGCATGGCGAGGTGGTGGACAGCGGTTTCGTGCAGAAGCGGCACCCGGAGATCAGGTCAGCCGCTACGCCCTCAGTTGGACAGATCCTTATTTTCTGTACACAGATTACAGCCTGAGTCTCAGCGCGTTTTACTTCAATCGCTTCTATCCCGACTGGGACGAAACCCGCCTTGGAGGTCGCGTCGCACTCGGTAAGCAGCTGACCCCCGAATGGTCGATAAACGGTGCCCTGCGTCTTGAAGATGTGGAAATCACTCGCGTGTCTGTACCGACGCCGCCTTCCCTGGCCAAGACGGTCGGGAAAAATTTCCTGTCCACATTCCGAACATCCGTGGCTCACGATACTCGGGACTCAGCATTGATGCCTGGTGAAGGACACTTCCTTGACCTTGCCTATGAACAGGCGTTTGGCGATTTCAACTACCCGCGTCTGGATGCAGAAATGCGACAGTACGTAACGATGCACCAACGACCGGACGGCAGTGGACGACAGGTGCTGACCTTCGCCGGAAACATCGGCTGGAGTGGTGACAGCACACCGATCTTCGAAAAATACTACGCTGGCGGGTTTCAATCTTTCCGCGGTTTTGCATTTCGAGGCGTAACGCCTCGAGTGGGCACCGTGGCGGTCGGTGGCAACTGGCAGATGCTGGGCACAGTGGAATACCGCATGCCCGTTACGGCCGACGACATGATCAACGTGGTCGCATTCTCCGATTTCGGCACGGTGGAACGTGACGTGTCGGTGGATGACTTCCGGGTGACTGTCGGTGTCGGTCTGCGAGTGGTGGTGCCAGCCATGGGACCGGTCCCACTGGCCTTCGACTTCGGCTTCCCGATCAAGAGCAGCCCCTTCGACGACGAACGAATCTTCAGCTTCTACGTCGGTATCAACCGATAAGGGCGTGAATCGATCACCTGCCGTTGTAAGCTTCGTAAACGGAACCAGCAAGTTTCGGCTGAGCACGATTCCCGGGCGTAACGCGCCGGAACGGCGTAGCTGTAGCACATTGTTTCGGCCCGGTGTTCGGTGCGCAGCCAGGAGGCTGTCCGGACACGTCTGTTTTTGTGAGGTGATTGGCAGTGTTTTCACCCGCGGCTAGCGCCTTGCGGCTCACCTTTACAGGTATCCGGACATCCTTCCGGATCGCGCTTCATCGAAGTGTAGCGACTTCCGCCACCGTTCAGCTACGAAATTGCTCGCTGGTCCCGCCACAAGTCAGCGTAAAACGCTGCTAAGGATTGCCCGTTGAACGCTCGGTTGCACCAAATAAGCGAAGTCACCGAATCGCTGAAACACAACGCGTCCGGATTGGGATTTCAACACCTGGGAATCGCACCGGCCGTTTCTCCCCCCGGATACCATCCCCTGCTGCAATGGATCGCCAGTGGTCATGCGGCAGACATGGACTGGATCGCACGTCGCAAGGACGCTTACCGACATCCGGACGGAGTTCTTCCCAACACGCGCAGCGTCATTGTCGCCGCGATGAACTACCACAACCAAAGCCCACAGCCGGAAACCGCTCGCATTGCCCGCTATGCATGGGGTTCTGAGGACTACCACACTCTGCTACGTCGCCGGCTGAAAGAGTTGGCGATGTTACTCAGGACGACGTGGCCGGCCGAACGCACTCGAGTTGTCGTCGATACGGCACCACTGCTGGAACGGGACTTCGCCAGACTGGCCGGCATCGGCTGGGTCGGCAAGAACACAATGCTGATCAGTCGAAACATTGGCAGCTGGTTTTTTCTGGGTGCCATTCTGACAACCGCTGAACTGACGTACGACCAGCCTTTCGAAGGCGACTACTGCGGAACCTGTACGAAATGTCTGCAGGCGTGTCCCACCGATGCATTCCCGCAACCACACGTGCTCGATTCCAGCCGGTGCATCAGCTATCTGACCATCGAACGACGAGACAAATCGATCGCAGACGGTCTCAAGAGCGGAATGGGAGACTGGCTGTTTGGCTGCGATATCTGTCAGGAAGTGTGTCCCTGGAATCGATTCGCTCCGAACAACAGCGACGCCGCATTTCAGCCGCGTGAAGACCTGATCGCCCCAGACCTGCTGCAGCTGCTTGCAATGGATGATGACGTCTTCCAACGGCAGTTCTGTGGCACGCCACTGGAACGAACGGGCCGCGACGTCATCGTTCGGAACGCCGCGATCGTCGCCGGCAACCAGCGATGTGCGGCAGCAATCCCCCAACTCACCCGACTTCTGGACGACACGTCGGACCTCGTTCGTGAAGCTTCCGGCTGGGCATTAGAACAGATCGGTACGAATTCTGTTTCCTGAACAAACGGTCCGCAGCCCACAAAGCGAAGGGGAAATATATTTGCCCCGGCGACGAATAGCCGGCTGAACAGGCTTACGACGACTGACTCAACTCCTGAAACAGAAGTATTGACGTGATGGCAGAAGACGAAGACAGACACATTGATAATCAAAGGCACCAACAGCTGTCGAAGTCCACAGTCATCCGATGCCTGCTGGCGTTCGCCTGCAGTCATGTCGCAGCACCGTACGCGGCAGCACGAGTCACGATTCAGTATGTACTGACAGGTACTATCCAATTCGCTTTCGCGTTGACTGGCGGCATCGTGATCATTGTCGGCGCTGTGCTGGCATATCGTCAGTTGGTCGATCAGCCGCTGCGACGTAAAAGGCTGTTCGGCATCACGGTCATTTTTCTGTGGGTCGTGATGGCATTTGTGCAGCTGGCGATCGTAGCGGATTCGGCTGTCCCGAGGATCATTCTCGGAAGTCTGTGGGCAGCCGGAACGGTATGGGTGGCGTGGTCTGTCTGGGCGTTCAGTTTCTTTCGCGCAGGCGGCGTGGCCGTTGGCTCCGGCATCGTTGGACTGGGGGTCGTTCTCCTGTGGAGCCTGATTGATGTCACGGGACTTACGGGTGATGCAGCGGTTGAATTCTCGTGGCGCAGGGCTCGGGAATCGCTCACGGAGTCGCCGGCAACCGTGTCGGGAACAGTGTCGACAATCGGAACAGTGGTTTGGCCGGGATATCTCGGCAGCAACCGCGACGGCCAGGTTTCCAACATTGACGTGAACGACGATTGGACTTCGCATCCGCCCCAGGAATTGTGGCGGAAGAGCTGCGGGCACGGCTGGAGTTCTTTCGCGGCTACGGAAACCACGCTGTTTGGGCAGGAACAACTGAACGGCACCGATTGCGTGACCGCCCGCGACTTGAACACCGGCGACGTAATCTGGACGGCATCCGAAAATCGCCATGGATTCAAAAGTGGCATGGGGGGAGATGGCCCGCGTGCGACGCCGACTTTGCACCTGACCACTGATGGGGACACAACCAGCGTTGTTCTGTTTTCGATTGGTCCTACGGGACTACTGAGCTGTCTGGACGTCAACGACGGCCGGGTGATCTGGCAAACAGACGTGACGAACATGTTTCCTGGCGACAATCTAGCCCACGGCGTATGCGGTTCGCCGCTTGTCGTCGACGACATGGTCGTGGTCTGCCCGCCCGCGCCACAGGGACCGTGCCTGGCGGCATTCGACGTGGCGAACGGAAATCTTAGATGGAAATGTGAATCAGACTGGAGAGCAAGCTACGCGTCGCCCTGTCTGCTGACAATCTGCGATCAACCTCAGATCGTTCTGCAGGCAGGTCCGGGAGTGCTGGCAGTGAATCCTGCGGACGGACGCACTCTGTGGAAATTCGAATGGACAAACGAATATGACAACAATGCAACTCAGCCGCAGCAATTGTCGGAACACCCCAACGATCTGCTGATTGCGACCGGTTATCGCGGCGGTGCCGTGCGTCTGTCGTTCGACCTGGAATCGAACGGACACGTGTCTCCGCACGAAGTCTGGCAGACGACGTCGACCATGAGAACAAAGTTCTGCAACTTCGCTCAATTCGGCAAAGTACTGGTTGGACTGGACAACGGTATCCTGTGCGGTGTCGACGCAGAGACCGGCACGCGACTTTGGAAAAAAGGACGATACGGTCACGGGCAGATGCTGAAAGTCGGTGAACATTTGATGGTGATTGAAGAACGAGGTCGCTTGCACCTGTTGAAGCCGGACGCCAAGGGACATCACCCGCTCGGCCATGTGGCCGCGCTGGACAGAAAGACGTGGAATCACCCTGTTCTTGTCGACAATCGCCTAATCCTGCGCAACGATCAGGAAATCGTCTGTCTGCAACTGTTATCCAGTGATGCAGAAACATCGTCTCAAGCCAATCAATAAAGTAGACGAATCCAGGAGCCACAGCGACGCCGCTCCGGCAATGGGATGATCAGAGAAGTGAACTGACGATGCCGGAACAGCGCTTCGCTCGGTCACGGCCTACTTTCTCATGAGTGCTCAACAGCAGTGCCGATGGTTTGCGACCAAAATCACCCATGTCGCCATTCGTCGAGGTCTCGACTCGTTCAACGCGCCATCTGTTCCTCTTCGAATCGGCGGATCAGTGGCTCAAGTTTTGAGCCCAGACTCTGCCGCACCCAGCGCTCGGTCAATTCGCCGTGTTCCGTGTCGGTAAGCCGCCAGTCAATGCCCGACGCGTGCAGCAATGCGGCGAGGTGCTGCAGAATGACGGCGGCAGAAACTGAGACATTGAAACTCTCCGTAAATCCGAACATCGGGATGTGGATCAAATCGTCGGATTCTGAGATCGCCTCTTCGCTGACGCCAATTTGTTCTGCACCAAAGACAATCGCCGTCTTTTGATCAATCGTCACCTGCGATAATGGGAGACTGTCCTGCCGGGGTGACGTCGACAGAACCCGAAATCCATTCTTCTTCAGGTAGCGAATGCAGTCCACAGAGACATTCGACGGTGACCCATCCGATGGTTCCGGGTCCGATCGGTAGTGCGCTACCTCCGGATTGGGAGCAAAGTTGTTCTGCGACTCAATGACGTGAACATCCTGAATGCCCAGACAGTCACACGTTCGCAGAACAGCGCTGGCGTTGTGCTCGTGAAAGACATTTTCCAGAACGACTGTCAAATGACGCGTTCGGAATTTCACGACTTCGTCAAAGCGTTGCAGACGGTCGTCGGTCAGACATTGCTTCAGATATTCTTGAAGAGACTCATGCATCGCTTCTCTGTCAGGCCGCCTTCAGGGTGGTTGCCGATGCGGCGACCGCGTCGGGATGGTGAACAAACAAGTCCTGTGACGGAAATGGAATCGTAAAGTGATGTTCGTCAAATGCCAGTTTAATGCGTTCCGTCAGATCGAAGCGTGTCGCCCAGTATTCGTGGCTGGAAACCCACGGACGCACCACAAAGTTGACGCTGCTGTCACCGAGTTCAGAGACGGCGACGACAGGTTCGGGACTTGACAGAATGCGAGCGTCTTCCGTGAGAATGTCCTGCAACACCTTCTTGACCGCCCTCAGGTCGTCGTTATAGCCACACCCCACAACCAGATCGATGCGGCGCTGTGGTTCTGCCGAGTAGTTCTTGATGGTGCCGTCCGTGACCTTGGAATTCGGCACGATGATCCGAACATTGTCCAGAGTCAGCAGGATGGTGTTGCAGATTTGAATTTCGACGACAGTACCAACTGTCGACTGAATCTCGACAACATCGCCAACTCGAAACGGCTTAAAGAAGACCAGCATGACACCGGCCGCCAAATTGCCCAAAGATCCCTGCAACGCAAAACCAACGGCGAACCCGGTCGCGGCAAGGACTGCTGTGAGCCCCGTCGTATCTACTCCCAGAGCCTGCACTGCTGCGACACAGACCAGCGTGAACAACAGCATGTAGATCAGGTTGTTAAGAAATCCCAGTAACGTCTCGTCAACCTTCGCCTTTCTGGCACCGCGAATGACTGCGCTGGTGACGAACTTTGCCAGCCATTTTCCGATTATGAAAACGGCAATCGCATACAGCAATTTCGGGCCGTAGTCACTCACCTGTTCGACCAGCCACGTGAGTGTCAGATGAGATTGCAACCAATTCAAAGCGGTATCGATCAGACTTTGATGCTGTCCGGCTGAAGCTGTCAATTCCGTTGCGGCAACGTCTGTGCCTGGAGAGAGTGTCTGCGCCAGCTTGGTCGCGTCGAGTGCGTTCATCGCAGTAGATTCCGTTCGTCGTGCGTCGAATTTGGAAGAGTGCGAAATCTACGCAATATCGCAGATCTGGTAAACACGTGTTGCGACGCAGCTGGCAAGCGAAACGCTGGATTTCAGGCGTTCAGGCCTTCTTCGTACAGCTTTGCAACCATGTCACGGATTTCGGCGGCAAGTGCCTTGTCGTCGCCGCCGTCCAGCAATCGTTGATGTTGTTCGGACGTCAACGCTTTGCCATACACGACCGTCACTTTGACCGGACGAATGAACCATGCATTTCTGGGCATCGCCTTGTCCGCGCCGATTAAGGCAACCGGGTAGATGGGCACTTCGACTCGACGAACAAGCGATAGAAAACCGGGGCGGAATTCCTTGGGAGCACCTGACGAGCGAGTCCCTTCCGGATAGATGCCAACAAGGAATCCCTGCTTAAGTCGCTCAACGGCCGTGCGAATACTGCTGCCTCGGAAAGCAGTCCGACTGATAGGGATGACGTGCATGCTGCGACAAATCCAGCCAATAAACGGCAGCTTGAACAGGGAATCGCGAGCCAGGTAGGACAGCGGCCGTGTCAGTCGCACGCCGACAAATAGCGGGTCCAGGAAACTCTGATGATTCACGATGAAGATTCCACCCTGTGTGTTGTCAATATTCTCTCGACCGATCACAGCGGTGCGACACCACAATCGAAACGGCAGATACAGAATGGCGTGAATCACCAGCCAGATGATCGTGCGGCGAGGAAGCGGCTGCGACGTTGGCTTGATTTCGTGCGCCGCATCAGTCTGTTTGGATTCGGAAGTCATGTTCGTTACAGCGGATTTCGCTGACTCATAGCCGCGGTTGACGTGATTTACAGCGTTTCACGCTGACTTGTGGCCGCGAAGAACGCTTTTCAATAGCAGTTTGGTTGCCCCCACGAGCCCGAACCGTTCCGTCAACTTGTAAACTTCTGAAGAACTATTTTTCCCGCGGCACAGGCTTCTTTACAGAACTGCCAGAATGCGGTCAACAACCTGGCCTGTGTCGGCAAAGTCCTCGAACAGGTGATCGGGATTGTAGGGCTCAAGTTCGCTTGAGGAATAAACACCGGTGGCCACGGCGACGCACTTCGCTCCGATCGCGTGCGCACATTGGATGTCGGCGGGTGTGTCGCCGATCACCATCGTTTCGGCACCGTCAACGGTGCGGTTGAGCTGTGTCGAGGCGGCCGCAATCGCTGCCTGAGCGACGTCGTTGCGATGGGCATCGTTGTCGCCGAAACCACCAAAATGGAAGAAGTGATCGAGTTCGTAATGGCGAAGCTTGATCCATGCTCCCTCGGCGTAGTTTCCGGTGAGTAGTGACAGCGTCACATGACTGTGTATGGCCAGCTGTTCCAGCAGTTCGCGGATTTTCGGCAGCAGCAATCCGGGAGAATCCTGCAGACTCCGGGGCAACTGGTCGAGGTAGGCTTCTCGGAATCGCGTGCGATTTTCGGGGGTATTGTCGAAGCTGTAGCGTTCGAGGATTTCGTCGGTGATACCACGGTCGGTGCGACCGGCTGTGAGGACTCCCTCGAATGGGAATTCAATGCGAAACTCTTCGTTCAACGCCCGCTCCATGGCTCGCTGCCCTGCCCCGCCGGTGCTCAGCAGAGTGCCGTCGATATCAAAGAAGATTACTTTTTCAGTCATGGTGAGAGCGTTTTGACGCGGGGTGGTAGCCAACATGCGGCCATTGGGGGCAAAACTGCCTGAGAATCCTGAAAACTCCTGAGGTTCAGGCTTTTCGCCCGCCATTTTCACCGATATTGTACCGAGTCCTCAACTTGTCGCATATTCAACGATTTGATGGAGAACCGACCGGATCGCACGCGCGAGACACCGGGGCCGTTATTTGTCAGCGACGACGCTCAATAAGAGAATCGCCCCGGCTTCCTGGGCATCCCATTTTAATCCAGAAACACAGAACAATGGCCAAGACGCAAAGAAAACTCACCAAAGCTAATCATGGACGTCGTCCGGCCAGCGCCAAGGCTCGCAAGTTGAAGCGACGGCACGTTAAGTTGTCGCGCTGACAGCTTTGGCTATTTACGCCTGACAGTCTCCATTCCAGGCTGCTGCATCCAAGGCCCGTTTCGTCCGAAACGGGCCTTTTCATTTATTGGCCGAACTCCAGTCCCCTCGACCGTCTGCCGAGGGTCGCTATACTTCGGCCGCGCAACCACTGATCTTCGTTAGATGGTGGCTGCAGTTGCGGACGACGATGATTTGAAGGACTTGCAGGTACGCTCACGTCGCGTGTGCGTTGCGTCCCTAAACCGGCCTTCGGCGCTCAGTCCCGATTTCAGCGCCAAACTCCGAAACAACCAGAGGTTGCGCACATGATTGGCAAGGTTGGCGAACTGACGATCCACGACAAACTTTCGCGGATTGCCGCAAATCTTTGGTGGAGCTGGGATCCGGAACTCGTCGAAGTCTTTCGCCTGATCGACACC
>LWDU01033746.1_pt1 | contig 22681 bp, 23 predicted proteins | sample 727161 | NCBI WGS metagenome assembly LWDU01 (sample SAMN04566230, study PRJNA314399) | hydrothermal vent metagenome | isolation source: deep sea hydrothermal plume seawater | place: Mexico: Gulf of California, Guaymas Basin | collected 2004-07-11
AAAAAATGCAAGTTTAAATCAATGTACTGATGAAGAGTTTGTTGAATTTAGAAAACTAAATAATGAATATAAAAAAAAATTTGGATTTCCTTTTATTATTGCCGTTAAAGGAAAAAATAAAGAAGAAATTTTGAATAATTTTAGACAAAGATTAATAAATAATATAAATTTAGAATTTAAAGAAGCTAAAAAACAAGTAAAAAAAATTGCAAGCTTTCGTCTGAGTGAAATAATTAAATAAATATTATGAAAAAATTTATTAACGGTAAAATGATTAATTTAGCAGAACCAAGGCTTGGTTCAAAAGTAATTTTTAAAACAGATGATTTTTTTGCATCTGCCAACAGAATAATAAATCCACATCCACCAATCTTTAAAGAAGGAGTTTTTGATAAACATGGAAAATGGATGGATGGATGGGAAACTAGAAGAAGAAGAAGAAAAGGTTTTGATTATTTAATAATAAAACTTGGAAGACCAGGAAAAATTTTTAGTGTTGATATTGACACAACTCATTTTTTTGGAAATCATCCTACTCATGCATCTTTACAAGCTTGTTACAGCAATAAAAGACCAAATAATAAATCAAAATGGATTACAATATTAAATAAGAAAAAACTTGGACCAGATAAAAGTCATAACTTTAATATTAAAAACAAATTCACTTTCACTCACATTAAATTAAATATTTACCCAGATGGGGGAGTTGCAAGGCTTAAAATTTATGGGAAAGTTGAATTAAAAAACGTTAATTTTAGAAATAAATTAATTAATCTTTCTTCTATGTTAAATGGAGCCTCTATTGTAGGTTGTAATAATGAACATTTTGGAAGAGCTGAAAATATTCTTGCACCTGGCAAAGGTAAAAATATGGGTGATGGATGGGAAACAAGAAGAAGTAGAGGAAAAAATTTTGACTGGCTTATAATAAAATTTGGACGTACTGGAACTATTAACAAAATTGAAATTGATACGCATCATTTTAAAGGAAATTATCCAGACAAATGCACAGTGCAGGCCGCATATATTCCTAAAAAAATATCAAACTATTCGATAGTAAAAAAATCTAATAAATGGAAGTCGCTTTTAAATAAAGTTAAACTTAATGCTAATAAAAAACATTGTTTTAATAATAAGACAATGAAAAAAAATAAAATTAATTTTATCAAAATTAATATTTATCCCGATGGTGGAATTTCAAGAATTAGAACCTTTGGAAAAGTTACTAAATGAAAATTATTATAAAACCAAAAAAAATAACAAATAAAAATTTTAAAAAATTTGGAGAAGTAATATCTACAAAAAAAATAAAACCAATAAATATAAATAATGGTTATGCTAAAAGGTTTGATAATTTGTGTAAAATTAATACTTCCTTAAAAAAAGGAAATACAATCATGAGTATTTTTTCGGCAAGAAAAAGAAAATTCCCATTAAATATAAAAATGATGGAAAAACATCCATTAGGTAGCCAGGCATTTATTCCAATGAAAGAAACAAAATTTTTGGTATTTGTTGCTCCAAATGGAAAAAAACCAAATATTAAAAAAATAGAGTCTTTTATTATACCTAAGCAAACTGGCATAAACTATAAACCTGGAATTTGGCATTTTCCTTTAATATCAACTAAAAATATGAATTTTTTAGTAATAGACAGAAAAGGAATGGGTAATAATTTGGTAATTCATAATTTTGAAAATGAAAAAATATCACTCAAATTCAAATAAGAAATATCCTAGAGATATGGTTGGCTATGGCTCAAAAAAAATTGAAGTTAAATGGCCTAACAATGCAAAAATCGCACTTCAAATTGTTCTAAACTATGAAGAAGGCGCTGAAAATTGTGTTTTGCACGGAGACAAAAGTTCGGAAATTTTTTTATCGGAAATTATAGGCGCACAACCTATTAAGGGACGCCATATAAATATGGAGTCCATTTATGAATATGGTTCAAGAAGAGGTTTTTGGAGAATCCATGAGCTATTTCAAGAAAAAAAAATCCCCATAACTATTTTTGGTGTGGGAATGGCTTTAGAAAGAAATCAAGATGTTTGTGATGCAATTAAAAAAGCTAACTATGAAGTTGCCTCTCATGGTTGGAGATGGATTGATTATCAAAATGTACCTAAAGCTAAAGAAAAAAAACATATGAAACTTGCTATTCAATCTATAAAAAAAATATTTGGTCAAAGACCCTTGGGTTGGTATACAGGCAGATGCAGTCCTAATACTCGAGATTTAGTCATGGAAGAAGGAGGTTTTCTTTATGATAGCGATTCTTACAGTGATGATTTGCCTTATTGGGAAATGCGCCGGGGTAAAAAGCAATTAATTGTTCCATATACTTTAGATAATAATGATATGAGATTTGCTACGAATCAAGGTTTTAATAGTGGTGATCAATTTTATACATATCTTAAAGATAGTTTTGATACGCTTTATGCTGAAGGAAATGTATATCCAAAAATGATGTCTATTGGGTTACACTGTAGATTAATTGGAAGACCTGGTAGAATACAATCACTAAGGAGATTTTTAGATTATATTTTAAAATATAATGATATTTGGATATGTAAACGAATAGATATTGCAAAACATTGGATAAAAAATTATCCATTAAGATAATTCAAACTTTTTAAAAAATAAATTTATTTAATTATGAAGATTTACGATTGTTTTATGTATTTTGATGAAGACACTATATTAGACCTTCGCCTTAATTATTTAAATGAATTTGTTGATCAATTTATAATTGTGGAAGGCAAGTTTACACATAGAGGAGATCGAAAAGAATTATTATTTAATATTGATAAATATTCAAAATTTAAAGATAAAATTACATATTTAATTGTTGATCATGAACCTTCGGGTTTACAAACTATAAATTCTGATGATGATGAAAGTACTCTGTCTGAAAAATATATTCTTAATGCAGCTAAAAGAGAAAATTATCAAAGAAATTATATTTTAAAAGGTATCGAAAAAGCCGATTTAAACGATTTAATATTAGTATCTGATTTAGACGAAATACCAAATTTGGAAAAGGTTAATTTTAATAATATTGAATCTAAATTAATCTTTTTTCAACAAAAAATGTTTTATTATAAATTTAATCTTCATTTGCCATCTGTTATCTGGACTGGTTCAAAAGCTTGTAAAAAAAAAAATTTAATTTCTCCCCAATGGCTGAGAAATATAAAAGATAAATCCTATCCTCTCTGGAGAGTTGATATGCTTTTCTCAAATAATAAATACCATGATATAAGTATTATAAAAGAAGGTGGGTGGCATTTTTCGTATCTAAAAACACCTGAAGATATTGAAAAAAAATTAAAAGCATATTTGCATCATAGAGAATATGATGTAAATCCAGCAGGTATAGAAAAAATAAAAAAAATGATAAATGAAAAAAAAACAATTTATAATTTAAAAGTAGATATGCGTACAAACAAATTTGATGGTGGAAACGAACTAAAGAAAATTGATCTTAATTTATTGCCTTCTTATATCTCTAATAATAAGAATAAATTTTCTGACTGGATAGAAGATTAATGAAAGGATATTGGATAGCTTTATATAAAAAAATTGGAGATATGGATAATCTTAAAAATTATGCAGCTAAAGTAACTCCAATAATTAAAAGTTATGGTGGAAAACCATTGGTTAGAGGTGGCAAATATCTAAATTTAGAAGGTGACGATTTTCCAAGAACAGTAATTTGGGAATTTTCAAGTTATGAGAAGGCAATTGAATGCCATAATTCTAAGGAATATCAAGATGGATGGGCAATGGCCAAAGAGACAACAGAAAGAAATTTTCAAATTATTGAAGGAACCTAATATTCAACATCAACGGGATCAATACTTCTCCACATATACCAAGTAAAAACACTTCTATAACCTGAGTGTATTTTAGAAATTTTATTTAAAAATTTCTTACTCGGTGGATAAGATGTTTTATAGTTTTTTGATATTGCTCTTATTAAACCTATATCTTTAGTTGGAAATATATCTGGTCTATTTAAATTAAACATTAAAAACATTTGAGCACTCCAAATACCTAGTCCTTTTAATTTGGTTATGTAATCAATTGCTAAATTATCATCCATTTTTTTTAAATCTCTAATATTAAAAGATTTGTTTTTAAAACTTTTGGCAATATTTTTTAAGTAAGTTATTTTTTGACGTGATAATCCTGCACTTTTTAAGCTAAGTGAAGTTAATTTTAACACTGTTTCAGGAACTATTTTTTTTTTACATTTTATTTCAAATTTTGACCAAATAGAATCTGCTGCTTTTGTAGATATTTGTTGTCCTATTATTGTTCTACACAATGAAAAAAAAGGATCTTTTCTGCTAGTTAAATAACCTTTGTTAAATTTATTAATAATTTTTCTTAATATATACCAATAAAATGGTGGTTGTTTCATTGTTGTCTAGGCAAAGTAATAGGTTTTTTTAGTTGGTGTTCTCTAACAAATATTATTGCAGAAGAAACAACAATTAGGCCTGCTCCAGATAAAGTATAAATAGTTGGAGTTTCATTAAAAAGGTAAAATCCAAAAATAATTGCAAAAACAAGTGATAGATATTTTAAAGGTGTTGTAAGTGAAACTTCTGCTAGTTGGTAAGATTTTGTAAGTAACAAATTAGCAATACTTCCCAAAAGCCCTATTAAAATTAACAAACCTAAATCATAACTTGTAGGAATAAGCCATCCTCCAAATGGTAAAGTAAAAAGACCAAAAATTGCCGAACAGACAGAAAAATAAAAAGCAATTAAATAAACAGGCTCGCCACCAAGTGTTAATTTACGAATAAATATAGAAACACCTGCAAAACCTAAGGTAAATATTACTGGATAAATATAATAAAAATTTAAATTATCAAACCCTGGTTTTGAAATTACAAGAACTCCTATAAAACCAATTCCTACTGCAATCCAACGTTTCGCTCTTATTTTTTCTCCTAAAAATAAGATTGAAAATATGACAACCCAAATTGGTCCTGAAAAAGCCATAGAAGTAACTTCTGCGAGCTCTAAATTTCGAAGTCCCATAAAAATAGCATACATTGCAATCGCCCCAATAAAAGATCGATAAAAATGTAGTCGTGCATGTTTTGTTTTATAGAAATTTTTAAGTCTTTTTTTTGGTATTAAAAAAAATATTGGAATAAGGCCAAATAAAGCTCTGGAAAACATAACCTGACCAACATCATATTCATTGGTTATTTTTATTAGAACATCCATAAGTGAAAAAAATAGAACACTTAAGATCATACATATGCCACCTAGATGGTTTTGATTTTTGATCATTTTGGTATTTTCATTTATATTTATCATTAAATTAAAAAATATTATGCAAAAATTTATAGGGGGCATGGGCTGCTTTTGGGATGAGACAAAATACGAAGGGATCCCTGGTGTAACTTCTACTGAATGTGGGTACTGTGGAGGAAAAAACCAAACAGTAAGTTATGAACAAGTTTGTGGTGGAAATACGGAACATGTCGAAGTTGTCAAGGTCGAATTTGACCCAAAAATAATTTCGTACGAAGAAGTAACTAAATTATTTTTTAAATTTCATGATCCAACCACACTTAACCGTCAAGGACCAAACGTAGGGTATCAATATCGCTCAGAAATATTTTACAATACAGATGAGGAAAAATTAATCGCTGAAAAAATTTTAGAAAAAGTAAACAAAGAATTAAATGGAAAAGTAGTTACAAAAATATCAAAAGAAAAAAATTATTGTAAAGCTGAAGAATATCATCAAAAATATTTTCAAAAAAAAACACTAAAATGACTTTGGTTTCAACTGAGTGGCTTAATAATAATTTAAACAAAGTTCAAATATTTGATGCAAGCTGGCATATGCCTAACTCAAAAAGAAATGCTAAAAAAGAATACTCAGATAAACATATTAATGGAGCATTATTTTGGGATCTTGAAGAACACAGTGACAAGGACTCACATTTACCACATATGCTTCCTAACTCAGATTATTGGACCAGAATGATGTGGTCTTTTGGAATTAAAAATACTGATCATATAGTTGTTTATGACTTTAGTGATGTTTACAGTGCTTGTAGATTATGGTTTTCTCTTAAATACTTTGGTCATCAAAAAGTTTCAATTTTAGATGGAGGTATGAAAAAGTGGTTAAAGGAAAATAAACTCACAACTAACAAAATAAACAAAGTTGAGCCAATAAATAGCTATAGAGTAAGTGAAAATGTTAATTGGATTAAAAAAAAAAAACAAATCAATAAAAATATTAAAAAAAATTCTTTTATTTTAATTGATGCGAGAAGTCGTGAACGTTTTGAAGGAAGGGTGGAAGAACCTAGACCTGAATTACGAAAAGGATGCATACCAGGTTCAAAAAATATTCCTTTTCAATATTGTATTGATTCCGAAACAAACGCTTTTAAAACAAAACCTGAATTAATTAAAATTTTTAGTGAAAATAATGTAGATTATTTTAAACGTAGTGTTTTTTCTTGTGGTTCTGGGGTAACTGCGTGTGTTTTAGGACTAGCATATTCTCTTATAAATGATAGATATTTTCCTGCTATTTATGATGGATCTTGGTCTGAATACGGCAAATAAAAAACGATATAAATGAAAAAAACAACTAAAATTACTTCGTTAATTATAATTTTTTTCTTAATAATAACCGCAATAATAGTGGGTCGTCAGATGATGGCATCGCATTTTAAAAAAAAATTTAGTAAAAAACCCCCTCCTGAAATAATAGTTGCAGTAGTTAAAAATGAAAAATTTTCAAATAAAATTGAATCTTTTGGTACAGCTCTTTCAAAAAAAACTACTTCATTTAGAATAAAAAAAGAGGAATTATTAAAACCAATAAATTTTGATGAAGAAGTTAAAAAAGGAGATGTAATTGCCCATTTAAAAAGTGGAAATATTATTGCTCCCTTTCCTGGGACACTTGGAAAGAGAGGTATCTCTGAAGACACTTTAGGTTCAGAGAAATCAATAATTTTGACATTAGATGATACTTCTATAATTTTTAGTGATTTAAAAATTCCTGAAAACTATGCAAGTAATATAAAAAAAGGATTATCGGTTGAGGTGGAATTCTCTGGATATAAAGGTAAAATTTATGAAGGAGAAGTAGAAACGGTTGCCAATCGTATTGATGCTCAGACAAGAACTATGCTTGTAAGAGTTAAGATTATAAATAAAAATTCCGAGTTAATTCCTGGTGCTCTATTAGAGGTTAGAATCAAATATAATGAAAGAGAGACATTTAGTATTCCTGATACAAGTACATTGTTAGAAGGAAACAAAATTTATGTGTACAAAGTTTTAGAAGATAACACTATTAATAAATTAGAAGTTGAAACAGGTATTAGAAATGATGGGAATCTTGAACTTATTTCAGGTCTTTCTCAAGGTGATAAAATTGTAGCTGAAGGCTTATCTAAAGTGAGACCCGGAGGAAAAATAAAACCAATAATTAAAACTGATTGAAATTAATAAATCATTATGTTTATTACCGATCTTAGCATTAGAAGACCCGTTGTATCTTCAGTTTTTTCGTTGATATTAGTTGTATTTGGAATATTTGTTTTTTGGAAATTGCCTGTACGAGAGTTACCTTCAGGACTTCAACCACCTGTAGTTCAAATTCAAGTAGATTATCAATCTGCATCTGCGCCAATAATTGACCAAGAAATAACGCAGATAATCGAAGATGTAATAGGAGGGGCAGAAGGAATTAAAAACATTGACTCCTCATCTGAAAATGGAAGAAGTACAATAAACATTGAATTTGATACTGGTATAGATTTAGATTCGGCGGCAAATGATATTCGCGAAAGAGTTTCTCGTATAGTTGATAATTTGCCCGATGAAGCTAAAGCACCACAAATTTTAAAACAAGCTGCTGGATTCACGACAACAATGTGGCTTTCTTTATCCTCTGCAACATGGAGTGATTTAGAGCTTGGAGATTACGCAAGAAGATATTTGGTTGATAATTTTTCTAATATCAAGGATGTTGGAAGAATATTGGTCGGAGGACTTAGAGAACTAAGTATTAGGGTTTGGATTGACCCAATAAAATTAGCTGCTAATGATCTTACTATTCAAGAAGTAGAACAGGCATTAAGAAAAGAAAATGTAAGTTTGCCTGCTGGTACTTTGGAGGCAAAAAATATAGATTTGACTATTAATTTAGACAAATCATATAAAGATATTGATTCATTAAAAAAATTACCAATTAAAAAAGCAAAAAGTAGTGTAATTCGATTAGAAAATGTTGCGAAATTAGAATTTGGTCCAGTCTCTCAAAAGACTTTATTTAAAGCTCAAAGCATTGATGGTTTAAATCTAAAAACAGTTGGAATTGGAATTTATGCCCGAAGTGGAGCATCTACAGTTGAGCTGTCCAAACTTGTAAAGAAAAGAGTTAAGGAAGTTCAAAAAACACTCCCTGACGGACTTAAGCTAGATATTTCATTTAATAGGGCAACTTATATTAATGCTGCAATCTTTGAAGTTTATAAAACATTAATTATTGCCTTTGTTTTAGTAGTTTTAATAATTTATTTATTTCTTGGAAATTTAAAAGCAGTTATTGTACCTGCCGTTGCACTCCCAGTAAGTCTTATTGCTTCTTTTTTGGGAATTTATTTATTTGGTTTATCAATAAATATTTTTGTTTTGCTAAGTTTTATTTTAGCAATTGGAATAATTACTGATGACTCTGTAATTATGACAGATGCTATTTATCGACGAATAGAGAATGGTGAGACTCCATTAGTTGCTGCTTCAAAAGGATCAAAACAAATTACATTTGCTATCATTGCAACAACACTTGTTTTGTTAGCTGTTTTTATACCATTAATTTTTATTGAGGGAATTTCTGGAACTTTATTTAGAGAAACCGCTATAGCACTTTCTTTTGCAATAGTTGTTTCTTCTTTTGTTGCACTAACTCTTTCTCCAATGCTTGGTTCAAAGTTTTTAAATAAAAAAATGAAAAAAAATATAATAGTTTTAAAATTTGAAAAAATTTTTAATTCATTTTCAAATTTTTATTCTGAAACATTGAGCTATTGGATTAATAAAAAAAAAACAATTATTACATTTATTATTTTAATAATAATAAGCTCTGCACTACTATATAATTTTAGTCCAAAAGAACTTTTGCCGCTTGAAGACCGCGGAGTTTACTTGGTAATTGGAAAAACTGATGAAGGGAGTTCTTTTGAATATACAAAAAAAAGAGCTGAAGATGTCGAAAAAAGATTAATTCCTTTTCTCAAAAATAAAGATGAATCTTACCAGAGAATTATTATGCGTGTACCTGGTTTTGGAAGAGCTAGTAAATCTTATAATAGTTTTATAATTATTGCATTACTTGATGAGTGGAAAGATCGAAAAAAAAGTGCACAAACTATAATGAGAAATGCTATTGGAAAAATTGTAACTGTACCACAAACTCTTGCTTTTCCAATTTCACCTCAATCAATAAGAGTTTCAAATTATCAAAAACCAGTACAGATGGTTGTGCTTGGCAAGAGTTACAAAGAATTAGAAAAAATTCAAAATAATATGATTAAAGAATTAAGAAAAAATAAAAATTTAGCGGCAATTGAATCTGATTATTCAAGAAATAAACCAGAAATGGAACTTATTATTAATAGGAAAAAGGCAAGTGATTTAGGTATTTCAATCCAATCTATTGGTAAAACAATAGAGACTCTATATGGTGGAAAAACTGTAACTAAATATAATAAATTAGGTAAGGAATATCCTATTATTCTTCAACAAGACATTAGCAATCGAAAAAATAGTGAAAGTTTAGGCAAAATATTTGTAAGATCTGAAACGACTGGAAAATTAATATCTTTATCCAGTCTAGTGGAATTTAATGAGAAAGGTTCTGCAAAAATTTTATCTAGATATAATAGACAAAGAGCCATAACTATATCGGCAAGACTTGTTGGTGATTATACACTTGCTGAAGCTCTTACTTTCTTCGAAAAAACTGCTCAAGAAAATATCCCTCAAACACAATTAGAATGGAAAGGAAAATCTGAAGAATTGAAAGAAGTATCAAATGAACTATTTATTATTTTTGCACTAGCAATTTTAACTGCTTATTTAGTAATGGCAGCTACATTTAATTCTTTTATTCATCCATTAATAATTATGCTTACAGTTCCTCTTTCTGTGTTCGGAGGTTTAATCTTTATCTTATTATTTAATAGTTCAATAAACATTTTTTCACAAATTGCCCTGGTAATATTAATTGGCATATCAACAAAAAATTCTATTTTAATTGTAGATTGGACTAATCAGTTAAGAACCCAAGGTAAAAAAATAGAAGACGCTGTCAAAGAAGCATGTGGTTTGAGATTTCGTGCAATAATAATGACATCTTTAAGCACAATGATTGCAATGGTTCCTCTAGTAATCGGAAACATTGGTCCTGGAGCTGGTGAAGCCTCACGACTGGCTGTTGGAGCAACTATTTTAGGTGGAATGATTATTTCTACATTCTTTACTCTGTATGTCACACCAACAATGTATGTCACGCTAGCAAAAAATACAAAAAGAATAGATGCAATTGATATAGAGCTTAAAAATCAATTATCTAATAGATAATATATTTTTTTCTATTTAATTGAGTCTGACATTGTTTTATTTGATTTTGATACCGATCAGCCTGATCTTTAACTCTCTTAGCCAAGATAATTACTTTCTTATTATTTTTATAATTTTTATAATTACCCCAGCCTTCGTGATAAGCAATATATTGCCTATAAGCATCTGTTTTAGGAATTTTTAAAATTTTTTCTGTTTTATTAATATACCAACCTATAAAATCTACGCTATTTTTAAATCTCGTTCTTATAGCCAATTTATTTCCTGTTTCCTTTTTATATTGTTCCCATGTTCCTTTTACAGCTTGAGAATATCCAAGAGAACTTGATGGTCTTTTATAAGGAATAATTTTAAATAATTTCAATCTTTTTGGTTTCGCTATCCAATTAAAATTTGATTCCTTTTTAATAATTGCTAACTGGATATGAATTGGCGCCCCCCACTTTTTCTCAACCTTATAGGCATGTTTATACCATAAATATCTTTCAGAAAAAATTGAACAAACATCAGATGTATTTTTTGGTATTGAGGAACAAGCAGAAATAAAAAAAATTAAAAAAATATAGAGTATATTTTTTTTTGAAAGAATCACTTTTTACTTATATTAAATTTTACACTAGAATAAAATTTATAAAAAATCTTTTTTGGCACGCTCTAAACAAGACGCCATTTGATCTCTAATCTCTTGATCCAAAATTTCTATTCCTGATTCTTTTAAATCTTTTTGTACCTTTCTAAATACATCTTCATCACCTGGCTCTGCAAAATCTGATTTAATTACTTCTTGAACATATATCTCTTTGTTTTGGTCTTTTTTTCCAAGTTTTTCCGCTACCCATTCGCCAAGATATTTATTCCTTTTTGCATTCACTTTGAATTGCATTTCTTCATCACGAACAAATTTTTTTTCAAAACCTTTTTTTCTATCATCAAATGAACTCATAATTTTCTCCAGTATTTATAAATTAAAGCTATAAAACATGAAATTGTTACTCCTAATACATTACCAGCTAGATCTTGAAATTCAAATGATCTTTCGGGAATTGCCATATGAAAAAGTTCCAGTACTATTGATAAAAAAAACAAATAATAGATTAAAAATTTAAATTTTGAATGATTAAAATAACAAAACAGACCTAATATTGATAAAAGAAAAAATACATAAAGATGATTTGATGAAATATTTAAATAATTTTTTGTTAATTGTGGTTGGTACTGAATATTATCATAAATAAGCCAACCCAAAATACTACCAGGATATAAATATAGCACTATCGTAATAAAATTTAAGATATGAAAAGATAATCGTAAAATATTAAATGATTTATTCATATTAAAAATTATAATACTTATAATTTAATTTAAATAAAATGAGCAATTTAATTTTACTGAGGCATGGAAAAAGCACCTGGAATGCACAAAATCGATTTACTGGTTGGGTTGATGTAGATCTCGCTCCAGAAGGCAAATTAGAAGCTTGTAAAGCTGGTGAATTAATAAAAAAACTAAATTATGAAATAGATAGTTATTTTTCCTCTTTGCAAAAAAGAGCAATACATACATTAGAGTTGATAATTAATACTCTTGAACATAAATCAAAAAAAATAATTAAAGCATGGGAACTAAATGAAAGACATTACGGTGAGTTAACTGGTTTAAATAAAGAAGATATGAAAAAAAAATATGGGCAAGAGAAGATTCATATTTTTAGAAGATCATGGAAAATAGCACCTCCTCCCCTAAATAGAAAAAATCCATATCATCCTTTAAATATTGAGATATACAAAAATATCCCATTAGATAAAATTCCTGATACTGAGTCACTGCAAAATACATATGATCGAGTCATACCTTTTTATAAGAATAATATTGAAAATTTAATTTTTGAGAATAAAAATATTATTATTGTAGCTCACGGTAATTCTATAAGATCTCTATGTAAATATTTATTTAATTTATCTGATACTAAAATTACTGAACTAGAAATTCCTACAGGAAATCCTTTGCTAATTAATTTTAAAGAAAAACTAAAAATAAATAGTTGTAATTATCTTGATCAAAATAGAAAAGGAGATCTTTTAGTTAAATTTTAATTATTTAATTTTTTATATACTTCTAAGTTAGTGATGTGCAAAAAATTTTGTTGACTTTCAAATCCATATAATTGATTTTTGATAATAAGTTTATCCCATACAGAATTAATTGAAAAAGGTTCAATTTTATATCCTCTAAATATTTCGTTATTCATTAATTGAAGACCAGTATAAATATATTTATTATTTCCTATGTTATTTCTAAATAAAATATTTTTTTCTAATTTAAAATCTCCTTTTAAATTTTTGTCAAAACTTTTTTTGTAACTTACTACTAACAATATATTTTTTAATTTTTTAGAGAAATACATTTCTTCAATAATTTCAAATTCATTCAAATAATCTTTCGACCAGATAGTGTCCGGGTTAATAACAAAAAAAGGTTCGTTAAAAAAATTTTTTGAAATATTAAATACACCTCCTCCAGTATTCAAAATACTATCTTTTTCTTCAGTTACATTAATTGAACAATTAAAATTTTTTTTTCCAATATAGCTTTTTATTTTTTTAGCAAAATAGTGGGTATTAATCCAAATTTTTTCAATTCCAAATTCAATTAAAATATCAATAGTATTTTCCAACAAAGTTTTGTCTTTAATTTTTAGCAATGGTTTAGGATTTGTTAATGTCAGTGGATTTAATCTTTTTCCAAAACCAGCTGATAAAATTATTGCTTTTTTAACTCTCATTAAATTTTTTATCTCTTATTTGAACTGATATAATTTTATCTAAATAGTTAAATAAATTATTAAAATTTTTATCATTTTTCATTCTTAAATTTAATAATTTCCAAGTATAAGGTAGAAGTTTTAAATAATTTCCTTTTTTATCTCTTTTAAATAGGCGAGAAAAAATACCTAATATTTTAAAATTTCTTTGAACAGATAAAATACAAAAATCATGAATAAATTCCTTCTTTTTTAAACTAATTTTTTTTGGGCATTTTTTTAAATAATAATTTAAAATTTTATTTTTTAAATTATTTCAAGATCATAGGCTGGATTGCCAATTACTGCATCTTGGGCATCTATTATAGCTATTTTTTTTTTATATCTCATTAGATTTGAAATATGAAAATCTCTGTGAACAAAAACATCATTTTTTAATTTTAATTTTTTGTAAAGTATATTTAATTTTGGACGTAAAATATTTTTAATTTTTCTAATTTTTGTTTTACTTAAAATCAATGGCAAATACCAAGTAAAAAATAAATCCGATTCTTTTATCAATAAATTTAATGAATATTTTGGAATCCAATAGTATTTTTTATTAAAATTTTTAATTTTTTGATCTTTAATTTTTTGAAATTTTATTAGCAAATCCACTATTTTTTTATAATCATTAAATTTATTTTTCCTTGTATTCAAAATTTTATGAAATGTTAAGTCTCCAAAATCTGAGACTTCTATAAAGTTATTTTTATAGTTTTGCGAAATAAGTTTTGGAGCTAAAAGATTGTTTTTATTTATAAGATTATTAATTGCAGAATAAATAAGTAAATTTTTTTTCTTTTCCTTTTTTGAAAATATTACAATACTTGATTTTTTTTTTTCTTTGTCAAATTTTCTAAAAAAAATTCTATATGAAGCATCTCCAGAAATTGGTTTAAGATTATTATACTTTAAAATCATATTTTTTTAGTCTGCCAGAAAGCTTAATATCTAATACTCTTTGTTTCATATCTTTTGTATATTTAAAAAATAAATCAATTCTATTTGTCGGCTTATTTTTTATCAACTCAGGCCACTCTATTAATGTAATATTTTTTTCTTCAATCTCAAATAATTCTAAATTTTTAATCTCTTCTTCATTTTTTAAACGATAAAGATCATAGTGTTTAATAATAAAATCTTTTAACTCATACTCGAATAGAATATTGAAGGTAGGACTTGGCACTTCGCTCTTTTTAATATTATTTTTTAATTCAAAAACATTAATTAATTGCCTGGCAAAGGTAGTTTTTCCAACGCCTATTTCACCAAATAAAAATAAGTAATCTCCGGGTAAAATAATCTCACTTATTTTATTTGTAAACTTATGTAAGTCTTTAAGAGACGAAATTTTCATTTAGCTACTTTTAGTAGCGATAAGTATCTGTTTTAAAAGGTCCTTCAGTTTTTACACTTATATACTCCGCTTGATCCTTAGATAGTTTTGTTAATTTAGCACCAACTTTCTCTAGATGTAACCTTGCAACTTTTTCGTCCAAATGTTTAGGTAAAACATATACTTTTTTTTCATATTTTCCTGAATTGTTCCATAATTCTATTTGAGCAATAACTTGATTTGTGAAAGATGCACTCATGACGAAACTAGGATGCCCTGTTGCACAACCTAAATTAACTAATCGGCCTTCAGCTAAAAGAATAATTCTTTTATTATCTGAAAATTCTATTTCATGAACTTGTGGTTTAATTTCAGTCCATTTGTAATTTCTTAATGCATCTACTTGAATTTCATTATCAAAATGACCAATGTTACAAAGTATAGCTCTATCTTTCATCATTCGCATATGATCTGCTGTAACAATATCTTTATTTCCTGTTGCTGTAACTACTATATCTGCAACTTTAATTGCTTCACCCATTAACACAACTTCATATCCTTCCATAGCTGCTTGAAGTGCACATATTGGATCAGCTTCCGTAACCATTACTCTTGCTCCACTTTGTCTTAGTGAAGCTGCACTACCCTTTCCAACATCTCCAAAACCTGCGACAATTGCAACTTTACCTGACATCATCACATCTGTTGCTCTCTTTATTCCATCAACCAAACTTTCTCTACATCCATATAAATTATCAAATTTAGATTTTGTTACGGAGTCATTTACATTTATAGCTGGTATCATTAGTGTATTTTGTGCTTCCATTTTTTTTAAAGCTTTAACACCTGTCGTAGTTTCTTCAGAAACTCCTCTTATAGTTTGCAAAAGATCTTTATAATCCTTATGCATCAATGCGGTAAGATCTCCTCCATCATCAAGAATCATATTTGCTTTCCAATCTTTTTTACCTTCAATTGTTTGTTTTATACACCACCAATATTCTTTCTCTGTCTCACCCTTCCATGCAAAAACTGGTATATTTTCTTTTGCAATAGCTGCGGCTGCATGGTCTTGTGTAGAAAAAATATTACATGATGACCATCTTACTTCAGCTCCTAATGCAATAAGAGTTTCAATTAATACAGCAGTCTGAATTGTCATATGAAGGCAACCAAGAATTTTAGCTCCTTTAAGGGGAAATTTTCCTTTAAATTCTTTTCGTAATGCCATTAAACCTGGCATTTCAGTTTCCGCTATTGAAATTTCTTTTCTACCAAAGTCTGCTTGATTAATATCTTTAACTTTATAATCTGCTGTCATAACTTTATTACTCGTTGTCATAACTTTATAATCTGTTGTTATGAAGGCGATGTTGTAACAATAATATAAAATTTAATCAACTGCATTAATTAACTAATAATTCTGGAAAATTAATATCTACTTTTGCTCCTTTTCCAGACAACCTATTAGAAGCAATTATAGATCCTCCATGAACTTCAACTAAATTTCTTACTATATTTAAACCCAATCCACTATGTTCTCCAAATTTTTCAGGTCTATTACTATAAAATCTTTCAAAAATTTTATTTGTGTTTTTTTCTTTAAAGCCAAATCCTTGATCTTCAACTATCATTTTTACATTTTTTTTTTCTTTTATTATTGAAACTATAATTTCACTATTTGGTGGACTAAAAGAAATTGAATTGTCTAGTAAATTTGCAAGAATTTGTTCAATTCTATTTTCAAGACCAAGAATAAAAATTTCGGACTTGTTGCTTGATACAATATTTAATTTAACCTTAACATTATTTTTTGAATTGGAAATATTATTGAAATCATCAACAACAAATCTAACAATAGGAACAATATTAATTTTTTTCATTTTTTCCCTTGATAGTGCCGCTTCATCCTTTAACATTTGAGAGTAATCTGTAATCAACCTTTCTATTCGCTCAACATCATGTGAAATAATTTTAATAAGTTTTAATCTTTTTGCGGAATCCTCAGTTTCTCCAATAATTTCTGAAGCGCTTTTTAAAGATGCTAACGGATTTCTTATTTCATGAACTAGATCGCTTGAAAAAGTTTCTGCAATATTAATTCTTTTATATAAATCTTCTGTCATTTCGTTTAAAGAATTTGATAATTGGCCAATTTCATCCTTTCTTTTAATAAATTTTTTAAGATTATAATAGCTTGTTTCTTTTTCTTTAATTGATTTTGTATAATCGACAAGATTTTTAATAGGTTTTAAAAAATATTTATTTAAAACAAAAGAAAAAACAAATAAAACCAATCCAGCAATAAAGACTGTTCTTAAAATAAAATTTTTTCTTTCATTAATAGCTGTTCTGATTTCATTTGAAGATTCGGAAATTATTATAAAACCAACATTTTCTTCATTTTTAATAACATTTTTAATCGTAAAAACATTAAAATTATTATTATATTGTTTGGCTAGAGTTATGGGTTTTCCAAAATTTTTAGAACTTTCATACTCTTTAGCTATATCTATGATTCTAAATTTACCCTTATTATCATTGCCATCAACATTAAGTATATTCTCATCTTTTTTTTCAGATAAACCGATAGTCTGTTCAGTAATGGCAAGATTTTTTGAAAAGGATCTTGGATCTAAATCAAGTGTATCCGTATCGCCAATTAATTGAAATTCGTTATCAAAAAACTGAACTCTATCTAAATTTTGGAATAAAAATCGAATTGATAATAAAAACGTATTAATTTCTTTTTTTTCAAAATTTATATTTAATCTATTGATATGATCAACAGTGTTATTAATGATTTTGATGTGATTTACAGACTTATTTTTAATTAAGTTTGGTTGAATACTTTTCAAATAAAAAATAGTAAATAAACCAATAATTACAAAAATTACTAAATTAATTAGAAGAAATTTTTTTAAGATTGAAGGACTTTTAAAAATAAAACCTTTCATTATTTAACGTTCCATCTATATCCACTTCCATAACGTGTTTCTATTGATGAAAAACTTTGGTCGACTTTTTTAAATTTTTTTCTTATTCTTTTTACGTGACTATCAATAGTTCTATCTTCAATTTCTGAATTTTCTTTGTAAGCAATATCCATTAATTGTGATCTCTCTTTTATAATACCTGGTCTTCTTGCTAGCTCTCTTACAATTAAAAATTCTGTTGTGGTTAGTTTATCAGGTAATTCTTTACCATTCCACTCGCATTCTAATTGAGCAGGATCCAGTTTTAATTTACCATGAGAAATTATATTTTTGTTTTCTTCGTGCTCACCTAAATTTTTTTTTCTTAATTGCAATCTTATTCTTTCGATAAGAACTTTAATAGAAAATCCTCCTGATTTTTTAACATAATCATCAGCACCTAATTTTAAACCAAGCAATTCATCTATTTCTTCATCTTTTGAAGTTAAAAAAATTACAGGTAAAGATGTTTTTTTTCTGAGCCTTTTTAACAATTCTTCACCATCCATTCTTGGCATTTTGATATCTACTACCGCAAGATCTGGTGGACTCCTTGTTAAACCAACCAAAGCATTCTCCCCATCAATATAAGTTTGAACTATAAAACCTTCTTTTTCCAAGGCCATGCTAATACTAGTTAGTATATTTCTATCGTCATCAATTAATGCGATTGTATGTTTCATAATAAATATATCTAATAGATATAGAAATACTAAATTGTCATAATTTGGGCAAGTTAATCAAGTCTTTTTTAATGAAGTATTCCCCAATTATCTCCATCATTAATGTCTACCGTAAGTGGAATGGAAAAGGAGTGTAGTTCACTTGATATTACACTGCTCATTTCCGAATTAACAATAGGAATAAATTTTTTAACTTCCTTTTTTGAAACTTCAAAGATAAGTTCATCATGAATTTGCAAAAGCATTTTAAATTTGCTGCTTGGAGTATCCTTTATTTTTTTATCTAACCTTATCATTGCTAGACGCATTATTTCAGCTGCAGAGCTTTGTATTGGTGCATTTATTGATGCTCTTTCCTGAAAATTTCTTACATTAAAATTTTTATCATTTATTCTAGGCATGTAACATCTTCTTCCAAAAATATTATTTACATATCCTGTTTTTCTACAAAAACTTATTGTTGAATTCATATATTCTTTTATTTCTGGAAATTTTGTAAAATAAGAATTTAAAAAATCTGCTGCTTCTTGATTAGATACTGAAATTTGTTTTGCTAATCCATATTGTGATATACCATATATTATTCCAAAGTTAATTGCCTTAGCCTTTCTTCTACTTTCGCTATTTACTTTCTTTAAACTTAAATTAAATACTTGGCTTGCAGTAAGTGAATGAATATCTTCATTATTTTTAAATGCTTTTTTTAATTCTTTAACATCTGCTAGATCAGCTAATACTCTCATTTCAATTTGATTATAGTCTGCAGAAATAAGTGTATAACCTGGTTCAGAAATAAATGCCCTTCTAATTAGCTTTCCATCTTCTGTTTTAATCGGGATATTTTGTAAATTAGGATCGCTTGAAGCTAATCTTCCAGTAGTTGTAGCTGCCAAAAGAAAAGAAGTGTGCACTCGTTTTGTTTTATAATTTATGTGCTCTGGTAATGCATCTGAATATGTATTTTTTAGTTTCGAGACCTGCCTCCAATCTAAAATTAACTTGGGTAAATCATGTCCTTTGAATGCTAAATCTTCTAAAACGCTTGCACTGGTTGCATAACTACCTTTTCTTGTTTTTTTAAGATTAGAAATTTTTAGTTCATTATACATTATTTCTCCAAGTTGTTTGGTGGAACCAATGTTAAACTCTCTTTTTGATATTTTAAAAATTTTTTTCTCTATTTTTTTAATTTCAGATTCAAATTTTTCGGATGCTTTTTTTAACAATCCTTTATCTATTTTTATTCCATGTATTTCCATTTTTGCTAAAATATTAATCATTGGCTTTTCAAATACCTCATAGATATGCAATAATTTTTCATCTTTTAATCTTTTAGAAAAAAATTTGTAAAGTCTTAAAGTAATATCTGCATCTTCCGCCGCATATTCTGTAGCCTTATCTATATTTACTTTATCAAAAGTAATTTGATTTTTTCCAGAGCCAACAAGGTCTTTGAATTTGATTGTTTTATGATTTAAATGAATTTCAGCAAGATCATTCATGTTATGCCTGTGATTTCCAGCATCTAATGTATATGACATTAACATTGTGTCCTCTACTGAATTTAGATTAATTCCGTGATAATAAAAAACAATTAAATCATATTTAATATTTTGACCAATTTTTTTTGTACTTTTGTCTTCTAATAGAGGTTTGAGTTTTTTTAAAATATCATCTTTATTTAGTAGTTTTTGTAAGTCATGCTTCAGTGGAATATAACAAGCCTTGCCTGGCTCTATACAAAGCGAAATACCCACTAGTTCAGCTTTATGTGGATCTAAAGAATTAGTTTCAGTATCTACTGCAAATTCTCCTTTTTCTTCGGCTAATTTAATCCAAACATCAAGATCATTAATCTTTTTAATTGTTATATATTTTTTTGTATCTATCTTTACTTTTTTTTCAGGTAATATTTTTAAATTAATTTGTGGTTCACCGTAACTTGAAATTACATTACTTAATAGTCTGTTAAATTCCATTTCTCTAAGAAAACTATATAATTTTTCTTTATTAATATTTTTTAACCTAAAACTTTCTAATGTATTTTTTACTGGAACATCATGTTTTAATGTGACTAATTTTTTACTTAATATTGCTTTTTCTTTATTTAAAATAATCGATTCTCTTTTTTTATTTTGTTTAATTTCTTCAACTTTATTTAATAAATTTTCTAAAGTTTTATAATGATTGATGAGCTCTGCCGCAGTTTTTACACCTATACCTGGAACACCAGGAACGTTATCACTGGGATCGCCTACAAGAGCTTGAACGTCTATTATCATGTTTGGCTCTACTCCAAACTTATTTTTTACATCATCTAAATTTAGAATTTTATTCTTAATAGGATCAAAAATTCTTACATTTTTTTTAAATAATTGCATAAAGTCTTTATCTGAAGAGACAATTGTTACTTTTGCACCCCTTTTTAAAATTTGATCTGTATAAGTTGCAATCAGATCGTCAGCTTCATAGTTTAGCATTTCTATAAAAGGAAGATTGAATGCTTCAACTGATTTTCTGAAATATTCAAATTGAGGAATTAAATCCTCAGGAGCTTCTCCTCTATTTGCTTTATAATCTACATAAATATCGTTTCGAAAATTTTTTCTAGCAGCATCAAAAACTACTGCAAAATGTGTAGGCTTATCTTCGTTATCTGCTGATTTTGCATCTTCCAACAATTTATAAAGCATACTACAAAATCCACTTACAGCACCTGTTGGTAAACCATCACTTTTTCTAGTTAGCGGTGGAAGCGCATAGTAAGCTCTAAATATATATCCTGATCCATCAATTAAATAATAATGATCAGTTTTTTTTATAGAATTCATAAAATAATATTATCTTAAATTGGTTAACTGTTGTATTTCTTATAAACTTTTATGAATAAAAAAAATGTCGTTTCTGTTAAAAACTTAACAAAAATTTATACAAAAAATTCCACTAATTTATTACCTGCTCTTAATAATTTAAACTTAGAGGTGAAAGAAGGAGAAATTTTTGGTTTATTAGGTCCTAATGGCGCTGGTAAAACTACATTTATAAGTATTTTAGCTGGAACAGTAATAAAAAACTCTGGTGATGTGAATGTTTGGGGTTTTGATCTTGATAAAAATCCAAGACAAGTAAGAGCTTCTATTGGTATAGTTCCACAAGAGGTAAATTTAGATGCTTTTTTTAGCCCAAGAAAATTACTAGAACTGCAGGCTGGAATGTACGGGGTTAAAAAAAAAGACAGAATCACGGATACAATTCTTAAAGTAGTTTCCTTAGAAAATCAGGCAAATAGTTATTCGAGAAGCTTATCGGGAGGAATGAAAAGAAGATTATTAATAGCAAAAGCTATGGTCCATCAACCAGCAATATTAGTTTTAGATGAGCCCACAGCTGGAGTAGATGTAGAACTAAGACAAAATCTTTGGAAAAATGTTAGGCTATTAAATAAATTAGGCGTTACTATAATTTTAACTACACACTATTTGTTTGAAGCACAAGAATTATGTGACAGAATAGCCATTTTGAATAAGGGAAAATTAGTAGCTCTGGATACTACAAAAAATTTAATAGATAAAATTAAGATAAAAAAAATCATTTTTCGCCTAAATAAAAAAATTGATCTTTCAAAATTTGAATCAGCTGAATTAAAATTTTTATCAAATATTAATAATGAAATCATTATTTCCTACAATAAAGAAAAAATAAAGATTGAAGAAATTATAAAATTAGTTAAAAATGAAGATGTTGAAATACTAGATATTTCAACAGATGAAGCTGATTTGGAAGATGTTTTTATTGAATTAACAAAAAGCTAGATTTATAATAATAATAATTGTAATAATTAAATATGGAAGCAATAAGTAAAGTTCAATTAAATAAAATAGTTAAAACTATATCTATTATTGTAATTGGATCAATATTGTTAACTATTTCTGCAAAAATAAAAATTCCTTTTTATCCAGTGCCAATGACTATGCAAACTTTTGTAGTTCTATTTTTTGGTATAGCTTTTGGATATAAAATTGGAATAGCTAGTGTTGGCTTATATCTATTTGAGGGAATAATTGGCTTGCCAGTATTTGCAAACTCACCTGAAAAAGGAATAGGAATTATATATTTTACAGGACCAACTATGGGTTATTTGATTGGATTTCTTTTTGCAGTTTTCATATCTGGATATTTTAATGTTAAGAAAAATTATTTATTAATATTTTGCAAACTTATATTTGCTACAGCATTT
>LWDU01040391.1_pt1 | contig 22667 bp, 19 predicted proteins | sample 727161 | NCBI WGS metagenome assembly LWDU01 (sample SAMN04566230, study PRJNA314399) | hydrothermal vent metagenome | isolation source: deep sea hydrothermal plume seawater | place: Mexico: Gulf of California, Guaymas Basin | collected 2004-07-11
GTCACCAACCGCCCTGCATCGTCGTTTTGAGCCGTAGGCAGCAGCCTCGGTTTTCACTCAAGACTCGACGCTAACGCGTTCGGCTCAGGACGCCGTCCGGATATCGTTATTTTCACTAGGGCAGGAAGTAGCTTGTTATACTCACCACCAACTAATCCTGGAGCGACTCCGATACCCCATGCATTTTGCGATCTAGATCATCACGCGACGGTCTGAATACACAGGAGAAAACACACGATGAATTTCACGATTCGAATTGTGTTAGTGTCCGCGGTGAGACTGTTGCTTGTTCCGCCGCAGAAGGCCGCGGCTGATACCGTCAAAGCTCAGTAGTTGATCGACTGCGCCATTAAGGGGGCGGTACCAAGGCGCTCAACCGGAGCGTTAATACGATTACCGACGACAAGGGCACGTATTACGGGATGGGTGATGGTGTGTCCTATGTGCGTCTTTCTAGAGTACAATGAATTCGACGGATTCAAGAGCCCAACGAAGATCATCATGAATCGAGATGGAAAACTGCTTGTTGAGTCCTTTCCGCAAAAAGTGACCTTTCCCGACAAGCTCGATGAGAGCGAGTTCAAGAGACCCGAATAGTTGGATCGCGCACGACGGACTCGCGAGCCCGTCGTGCCGTTGCCGTGCAAACCGAGGATCTCTCAATGAACATTTGCAACGTGTCGGTTAAGCGACGAGACTTTATCCGCGCAGCGGTTGAAACCGGGATCGCGACCGCTGTCAGCGGATCGTTGGCCGAGGAATCGGCTGTCCCCAACTCAAGACCTAAGGTGTGTGTCTACACCGAACAGTTTCAATCGCTGTCGATTTCGGCCGTCTGTCAAGTCTTCAAGCAGATGGGCGTCGATGGTCTTGATGTCACAGTGCGTCCGGGTGGCCATATCGAACCGAACGCTGCAAAAACCGAATTACCCAAAGCGGCTCAAATTGCCCGTGACCATGGTCTTGAGATCATGATGCTGACAACGGGCATTACTGCGGCGGATCGTAACGCCGAGGAAATTCTAGCGACTTGCCAACGACTGGGTATCGACCGAATCAAAATGGGTTACTATTCCGCTGGAAAGTTCGGAGAGCTGGCCAAGCGATTGGACGCTGTTCGACGTCGGCTTGACGAAGTGGTGAAGCTGGCCGAAAAGTACGACGTTCGACCGTGTGTTCACGTTCATTCCGGCGAATCCGTGCCCTCGAACGGGTTCATGCTCTACCAGTTGATCCGCGATATGCCGCCGGAGCGGATCGGTGCTTATCTCGACTCACACCACATGGTGTTGACTGGCGGTGCTGGCGGTTGGCGACAGGCGATCGACCTGCTGGCACCCTGGGTATCGCTTGTCGCGCTAAAAAACTTCCAGTGGGAACGTCTGGAACGCGACGAAAAAGGGCAACAGAAGTGGCGGACAAATTACTGTCGGTTGGAAGACGGTGTTGCTCCCATTCCGGAATTCGTTAGCACGATTCAACAGGCCGGATACCGCGGTTTCTATACACTGCACACTGAGTATCGCCGGCCCGTTAAGGAGTGTATCAAGCTGACGGGTGAGGATTTCGTATTCCTCCGCCGCGTGTTTGACGGTCTTTGAACATCGAAGTAGTTGTCGCCGAGTCAAGATCCAAGAGTTGATCTTTCGCAATCTCTCCTACCTCTCGGACTGGTTTGACTAGACCACGTCTGCGAGCACTGGTCGATGTTCGTTGTCTGAACTTTCGCAGTTTTCAAACCGGATGGACAATGAAGAATCTCGCATTTGCGTGGCACGTTGGTGGCCGGTGGACTGGTTGACTTCCAGCCAACCGCCAACACGAGCCCACGGAGAATCCGTGCGGATCCGTTGGCATCTTCGCTTGCAAGTGACCGAGACAGGCCACCCAGTCGTTCAGATCATCGATCACAATAAGCAATACGTTGGGCCGATCTTCGGCAGCGTCTGCATGTCCAACGAATAGTATCGACAAAAAGGAACGTCGTAGCCTAGTAGCGGCAGAACATGATGCAAGCGACTCCAACGTGACTTCGGATTTGATAAACAGACTATGCTAGCCAAATCATTGTTGGCTCACCGGATTGGCGGTTCTTGGTCACTTTCGGCGAAAGTGACCTACGTTTCGAACTTAGCGTGATAGCGCCCCCAGGAACGCGACGAGCTGGTTCATTTCCTTCTCGGACAGTCCCAGCGGTTGGATGAATCGGTCCAGTGTGGGGTCATCTGTCGTACCCCCTTGGTTGTAAAATCCGATCACCTCTTCGAGTGTACGCAAGCTACCATCATGCATGTAAGGCGCCGTCCGGCCAACGGCACGAAGGGTGGGAGTCTTGAATTTTCCCTTGTCCAAATTTCGTTTCGTCACTTCGAAACGGCCCAAGTCGCGGCCTTCCTTTCCGTACCCGATACCCGTATTGTGAAATGCTTCGTCCGAATAGTTGTTACCGGTGTGGCATTTCCAGCAACGACCACGACTCTCGAAGATCCATAGACCCTGCCGTTCGTCGTCGGACAGGGAACCGTAGTCGCCTCGCTGAAAGAGATCTACAGGCGAATCGCCCGTCAATAACGTGCGTTGAAAACTGGCCAGTGCTTTGGCCAGATTTTCCGATGTGATGTACTTGCCCCCGGTCTCGGTTTGCTTTGTTCTATCGGCTTCGGCAAACGCGTGGCGAAAGAGTCTTACGTAGATTGAGTCATTACGTAATTCGACGATGACGTCTTCAAGAGAATGGCCAAGTTCTTGTGAATTGACGATCGGCTGGAGCGCCTGCTCCTCTAGAGTCGCCGCTCGACCATCCCAAAACTGCCGAATGCCGAGTGCACGGTTCATCAGTGCCGGCGCGTTCCGGCGTCCTGTCTGACCATGAATTCCAACGGCCTTGGGTTCTGGTGATGCGAATCCATGTTCAGGTTGGTGGCAGCTGGCACAAGACAACGTGCGATTCTTGGACAATATTGAGTCGAAAAAGAGCCGCCGCCCCAAAGCTACTTGTTCTTTCGTAAGTGGGTTATCTGGTGGAGCGCCACCAAGCAGCTTGAGCTTCTTCATCGCTGCGTCGAGATCGATTTCTTTGGGCAACGTATCTTTGGGGAGTACCGGTGGGCGCGAGCGTTCCTCGGCGACACTCGTAGAAGCAAACAACCACACGGCTACCAGTACGGCCGCCACCCGCCTTTGGCCGCAGCAGGCAGTACGCATGATCATCGCTGCGTTTCCGAAAGCGAGAGGAGCGGCTTCGCTTGAGTCGGTGCGTGTACCGAAATCTCGACGTCGGCGAGCGAGGCTTCCGCAACAAGGCGCTCGATTACCCTGTTGAGTTTGGCCTCGTCGAGTCCCTCTGACCGATATTGTATTTTCCCTTGCGCGTCGATCACGATGATCGTGGGCCACTGCCCAATGCGATAGATCGTCGACATAGCGCCGTGCGTTGTGCCTCCGTCCCACACCGAACGCCACATAAGGTTCGACTCTTTCTGAGCGCGTTTGCATTCCTCACGCGAGTCGCTATTGACGCCGATGAGTGCAAAAGGCTGGTTCCTGTACTTGCCGACCAGTTCTCGTTCGTACCCGTACATCTGGCGACATGCTGGGCACCAATTACCCCAAAAACGGAGCATGATGACTTTGCCCCGATAGTCCGTCAGTCGAAACACGGCACCATCAGCATCTTCACCTACAGTCGGCGGAACACTGCAGCCGATTGCAAGGTTCCTGAAGAAGTAAAGCGACTCGTCGGCTGCCTTGGCAAACGTCGTTCCGCGATAGGGAAGTTTGCCGTATTTTCGCTGCAGATAACCAAGGGCTGCCTCACAGGTTTTTCGCCGCTCGTTATTCCCCGAATACTGGGCAAAATGGAGCAGGGCAAGGGCCCGCACTTCTTGTCTGGGGTGCTCGTCAATCACTTTGACAAACGTCGGCTGCAGATCTACGAGTTTTACGTTGGCCAGACTAGGCAGTACATCGGCGATGCTCGGTTCGGTGACGTACGCGGCAAACAACGCATTGATGTCGGCCGTGGCACCGTTGATCAATGTGAGCCGTTCTTCTGTGTCGTTTGATGCCTTGAACGCATCGACAAATTTCTGATATCTCGTCTCGTAGCTTGCGACCAGTTGACGTGAGGTCTTACGGTCCTGCGCCTGGCACTCCGCGACAACGGCCAACGCAGCGATGAAGAGAAGAGTTCGAGTGAGCGAGTGCCAATTCATCTCCAACCCCTCGGTAGCATGTTCCCAAAACCAGCCCGTTCACAAAGTGGGCCAAGACCTGAGGTTACACCCGTCCTTCTCGGAAATCAATGGCAACGATCTGTGCAGATTGACGAGTATTCACTCTCGTTGACGCGTCGGGTTACGAAGTCCACTACTCCGGACCGCGACGCGTTAGCGAGGGACGCCTCCGAAGTTACTTCAATCGAAGTAGTCAACGACGTGTTATCATGACGTGCGAACATCGTGGCAAAAGAACAGGAGAACAGGAGAGCAGGAGAGCAGATGAGAGTTTTTCTAAAATGGTGCGGTTGGGTCGTTGCCCTAGCGATGATCATATCGCCTCTAACGGCCGCCGAGCGTAAGTTGAATGTTCTGTTCATTATTTCCGATGATCTTGGCAGCCAGTCCCTCGGTTGTTACGACAATGTCCAATGCCGATCACCCAACATTGACGCCCTGGCCGGACGAGGCGTGCAATTCATGCGGACTTACACGCAGTATCCGGTCTGCGGCCCATCACGCGCTGCCTTGATGTCGGGAATGTACGCTCAGGTCATTGGTGTCACGTCCAATGGTGGGGCGACGAACTTCACGAAAAACCTCGGCAGTCGCCCGTCGATGTCGCAGCACTTCCTGAATCAGGGTTACTATGCGGCCCGCGTCAGCAAGATTTTTCACATGCGAGTGCCGGGTGATATTACGGCTGGTGTCAACGGGCCCGACCACGCAGCGTCCTGGACGGAGCGATTCAACTGCCGGGGACCGGAACAATGGACCGCTGGCGTGCACCAGCACCTGACCAACGAGAAGCTCAAGCCTGACCTCAAACGGCAGATTCATTATGGACTGGGATACGGTGGCGCTTTCTACGTCGTCCGCGGTGAGACTGATGGTGCGGAACAGGCGGACCACAAAGCGGCAGCGAAAGCCATCGAACTGTTGGAGCAAAGGGCCGACGATCACAAGCCCTTTTTTCTCGCGGTTGGACTGGTCCGACCCCATGTACCGCTAGTCGCGCCAGCATCTTTCTTTGAGCCCTACGTCGCCAAACAAATGAAACTGCCCCCCGGCGTGAAAGATGACTGGAACGACATACCCAAAGCAGGTATCTCAAAGAACAGCGAACGGAGTGGACTGGACGCTGACGCGAAAAAGCAACAGGTACTTGAAGCGTATTATGCGTCGGTGACGTACATGGACGCACAGGTGGGCAAGATGATCGACGCAGTGGATCGACTCGGCCTTCGCGACAATACGATCATCGTCTTCACGGCCGATCATGGTTATCACCTGGGCGAGCACGATTTCTGGCAGAAGATGAGTCTGCATGAAGAATCGACTCGCATCCCGTTGATCATTCACGTACCCGGTAAAAAACCGAGTAAATCGCCGGCGCTGAGTCAACAGATCGACATCTACCCAACTCTCGCGGAGTTATGCGGACTCCCGAGACCGGAACACGTGCAAGGAAGAAGCCTCGTCAAATCACTTGATGACGCGGACCACGTCGTGCACGACGCCGTCTACTGCCTCCGCGGTCGCAACGACCATTTGCTCCGCACCGACCGCTGGGCGCTGATTCGGTACGGGCCCGGTGGCGTCGAACTATACGATATGCACGCCGACCCTCATCAATTCACCAACCTGGCCGACAAACCCAAATACAGGGACGATCTCGCCGAGCTTCAGCGTCAGCTCGATGCAAAGCTCAAGGCGATCAATCCGACGGCGTCGCGTTGAGTTTCGGCATTGCAGTTTCCGCGTATCGGGCCACCAGAGAAATTAGCAACTCTCGATTGATCGGTTTTGTGGTGTATTCGTCGCAGCCGGCGTCGATGTACTTTTGCCGGTCGCACTCATGGCGTGGGCCGTCAGTGTAATGATGGGACTCAAATAGCTGGCCTCGCGCAGTTTTCGGGTCGCGTCGTAACCGTCGAGCACTGGCATTTGCATGTCCATCAAGATGACATCGAACGGCTTCCGTTCATCGCGCGGTTTCAATGCCGCATCGACCTTCAGCTTGGCATCGCCGGAGTCCGCATCGATCAATTTAACCACTAGATCGACCTTACCAACTTTGGTGAACTTGATTGCGTTACCGGTAAGATTGATCACGCGGAGGTTAACGACAAGACCCGACGCTAGTCGGCTCATTAACACTGGCAGAGCCGGCCGAGGTCGTCATTCGTGGCGCAGGGCTTCGATGGGGTCCATGTACGCGGCTCGGCGAGCCGGGTAGACCCCGAAAATGACGCCAGCGGCGAGTGAAATGAAAAGTGACAAGACAACGGACCAAGGCGCAATCCGCGGTTCGAGTGTGTAGACGATGGGGGGTAGTAGGTCGGGGGAGAGCATCGTAATAACGGTCCGCAAATATCGAAACAACGGACTGCACAACAGGCCGAATAACACTCCCAACAAACCGCCGCTGGCTGTCAGTACAACGGTTTCTGTGAGAAATTGGTGGACAATGTGCTGCCGTGTCGCGCCGAGTGCGCGGCGAATCCCAATCTCACGGGTTCGCTCCGTCACCGTGGCTAGCATGATGTTCATGATGCCAATTCCACCGACGAGCAGTGAAATACCAGCGATCACCACCAACAGCACGTTAAACATCGCTCGCGTTCGCTCCGCCTGACGCAGGAGTTCTTTAGGGACGACAACGGCATAGTCCTCGTTGGGGTGGTACTTTTTCAGCAACGTTTTGATGATCGCAGCCGTCTCATCGACATCCTCTATGTTCTCGACGGTGACCGTGATCTGACTGAGCTCGACCTGTTCGCCCTGAAATTCACCACCGACGCGCTTGACCACCAGATCGCCAACTCGTTGTTCGAGAGTCTTAAGCGGGATGTAGGCATCCATGTTGTAGTCCCTGGCGTCCAGGCTACCACCGATCGCTGCCGAAGCCATTCGAGGCTTTGTCTGTCCGATCACTACATAGAATTCGCTGCCGACCCAGATCGTTTTGCCAATTGGGTCCTCAAACGGAAACAGTTTTCTTGCTGCGCCGTCGGCCAAGACAACTCTTTTTCTTCCGTGGTCACGGGGATTAAGCCACCGCCCTCGCGCGACCTCGAGTCGATTCAATTGAATATAATCCTCGACACAACCCACCAGTTTTGCGTCGGCCGTTCGGTTTCCGACTCGCAGCTCGAAGCGGACTTCACGCATGGGAACTGCGCGGCGAATGCTGGGGATGTTGGCGACCACCCGCTGGTAGTCGTCTCGCAGCAGGCCATAGATTTTGACACGACTATTGGCGTTCTGCCCTTCGGCGTCGGGGTTCGGCTGTTTGGTTCGCAAAATGATGTTTGTGGCGCCAAGTTCTTTGATCTGCTGCTGGGCCCGGTAGCTAACGCCTTCTCCCATGGCTACCAACCAGATCACCGTCGTCGTGCCAATGAAGATACCCAAGGCCGCCAACGTGGCCCGTGTCTTCTGCAAGAGCAGGCTTTTCAATCCCAATTGGATGGTTTGTAAAACGGAGTTCTTCACGAATTCATCGATCTCTGATCTAAGAAAATGCCCGGCATATTGACGAAATTAGCATTTGCCAGCCGTTTGGCATGGCAGGAAAATAGAACGTCGCCTTCACGGTGTCGCGCCTTTTTTTCCGTCTTCTGACGATATGTCTGCTGGCCGTTTGGCGGCACCCGCCTTCGAGTAGGGTTCCGCCCGCTTTGCTTTGTGGGGTTTCAGTGCCTTGGTTTGGGCTTCTCCAACGTAGGCAAGCGGATTGAGCACGACTTCATCCCCTGCCTCCAGACCGGCTTCGACGACGATGAAGACGTCGTTGGTATCTCCAAGATGGAGGGCACGACGTTCTGCTCCCACGGCTGTCTTGACCCAACAAAAGTCTCCTTCGGCAGTCTCCAATACAGCCGCCACCGGGATCGTCAACACGTCTTTGTGCGTAGCGATGATCACTTCAATTTCGGCGCTCATGCCGGGCTTCAGGCCAGCCACTGAGGGCAGCTGAATGACAGTGTCATATTTCACGACGTTTCCCGTCCACCAGCCAGCGGGGCTCGTGACCGAAGCCACCGACGAGACTTGGGCGTCAAGCGCCCGGTCTGGCAGCGTCACCACGGTGGGCAACCCCGGCTTGATGCGGCCGATGATCGACTCGTGAATTCCTACCTTTATCTGCATGTTGGAGAGGTCAGGCATGAGCAGCAGTACTTGATCCTTGTGTACCGATGCACCCTCTTCAATGTCGGGTGCCTGTTTCCACGCCGCAGCCGAGGGATAGATCACCAAGCCGTCTCTTTCGGCGCGCATGACGCACTGTTCTAGTTCTATCAGTGCGCGGTCCCGACGGTGCGCATCCGCGAAGGCTCGCTCTTTGTTCGCCTCGTGTCTTGCCGTGTCGGCATTCAAGTTGCCCTTCAACGTTTCCAGTTCAATTTTCATCGTGAAACGGCTTAGGATATCGATCTCAGTCTCTTTGACGCCCACATTCAATTTGGCCCGTGTGACCTCGAACTCTTTCCTTTCGACTTCTAGTTTAGTTACGAAGCCACGATCGGCGACCATTCTAGCGTGCGAAAATATGTCCTGGGCCTTGCGTAAAGTGGACTCGGCAATGGCTAGGTCTTTTTCTAGTGTCATCAATTGTGCGCGATACTGTCCGTCCAAGTACTGGTCGATTGCCAGCGTTGATATTGTCACATCGGCGTTGGATCGATCGGCTGCGGACTGTGACCAATGCGCATATTTTGTGCGTTCGTTGATAGCTTCTTCGATAGCAAGTGTATCCAACTTGACTAGTACATCGCCGGCCTTCACTTTCGTACCGCCCTCGATCACCCAGATGACCGTGTTCTGGCCGCGGACTTTGCATTTGATTTCTGTGTTGTCAGCGCTCTCAAGAGTCCCTTGCTCGCTGACGGTGACTAACAGATCACCACGTTTAATCGTGTGAGTCAGTCGGGAGCCGATCTCGCGTTTTGAGCTAGCGCCTTTGATTATCGCGACGGCCGATGCCAACACGGCGACTACACCCATTGCCAACAGAATGAGCTTCCAACTGACGCCGTGCGAGGGATCATGTTCCGGGCGATTCTGTTGCACCTGTTGGGTTTTTCGACGTCTTCGTGTTTTTGGAAATACGTCAGTCGACATGATCGGTCTCCGCGGCCAGCGGTCGTTTTGACTTATCGCCAGACTCAACCGCATCCTCGGAACGCTGCGTTGAATCGCCAACCGGTTTCAGCACTTCTTTCTGTTCGTCTTGAATGAATTCGATGGGATTGAGCAAAACCTCATCCCCTTCCTGTATGCCGGCTTCGACGACGATGAACACGTCGTTGGTGTCGCCAAGTTTCAAAGAGCGGCGTTCTGGTCCCGACGCCGTCTTAACCCAACAGAAGTTCCCGTCAACAGTCTCTACCACCGCCGCGATCGGCATCGTCAACACGTTTTTGTGTTCAGCAATGATCACTTCTACCTCGGCGCTCATGCCGGGCTTCAAGCCTTCCACCGCGGGTAGATCAATGATGGTGTCGTACTTCACCACGTTTCCAGTCCACCAACCGGCGGGTCTCGTGACCGTAGCGACCGACGAAACCTCAGCGTCCAGCGTGATACCTGGTAGTGTTACCCTAGTGCGTAGCCCTGGTTTGATCCGTTCGACGATGGACTCATGGATACCGACCTTTACTTGCATCTTTGAGAGGTCGGGCATTAGCAGCAGCACCTGATCCTTGCGGACCGTTGCACCTTCTGTGATGTCGGGCGAATTTTTCCACGCCGCCGCCGACGGGTAAATCACCATTCCGTTTCGTTCGGCCCTAACAACGCACAGCTCTAACTCGGCCAACGCGCGATCGCGGCGGGCTTCGTCCATGGCGAGTCCCGCCTTGTCGGCCGTCTGCTTGGATTCGGATGCGGTCAAGTTGCCTTCCAGCGTTTCCATCTGCATCTTTTTGGTGAACCGTTTGAGTATATCGAGTTCGGTTGTTTTGACCTTTAACTCCAACTCAGCTTCTGCGACCGTGAAGCCATTCGCCTCGACTTCCAATTTGGTTAGGTAGCCACGCAAGAACAACAACTCAGACTGGTCAAGCAGTTTCTGTGCGGTGTTTAGATTCGACTTGGCGATGGCCAAATCTCGCTCGAGTGACTTTACCTGCAGGGCATACCGGCCTTTAAGGTACGCCGATATGGCGATCTTTCCTTTCTTGACATTGGCAGTGGATCGTTCGAGCGTGGCTCTCGCGATATGAGCATTTGTTTTTTGCAGACTAACGGTCTCTTCGATCGTCTTTGTGTCCAACCGGAACAGCAGGTCCCCCGGTTTCACCTCAGTACCGCCCTCAATCATCCAGATGACTGTGCTGTAGCCCCGGATATTGCACTTAATTTCCGTATTGTTAGAGCTTTCCAGCGTTCCTTGTTCACGTACCGTGACGAGAATGTCGCCACGCTTGATCGTGTAAGTTAGCTTGGGACCCGTGTCACGCGAGGAACTGGCGTCGGGAATGAACATGGCGGCAGACGTCACAACGGTCGCCATCACAACGAGAAGCAAACCACGTTTCCACCAGCGGCTCTTGAAACGATCGGACCGCCCCCACGTGGGTGGTGGGTTTTGACGGCGCTCGTTTCGGGAAAGCTCTTCAGGCAACACGATCGGTCTCCACTGCCAACGTCATTCGCTTGTCGGATCGTTGGATCGGCGAGCGGGCTCGCTACACGCTCAACCGGGTGATTGTCGCGATCTCCGGTTCAACTCTCGTTGTAGTGTGTGCACGGTCGCAATCCTGGCACGCTGCGCATAGGACCGTACCCCTATGCATGACTACTTCCGCAACTTGCTGAATTACCAGAAAATCTCCAGTTTCCTAAGTGACTCGCCCCAAAACTGCGGGCCTCACGTTGAGTTGCCGGGGGGATGAATGTCGTTTGTGCCGGGGCGTCACAAACCTATATGACACCTCAGGTTTCGACCAATAGGGGCCATTCCCTGATTTTACTCGGACCTAGTCGCAAGAGCAACGTTGCACGAAGGATCATAGTCCCGACAGACGTTGATCGGCATCTCCGAAGCGGTCGAGGGTGACACCCATTCGATCCATGATCGACAAATACATGCTGCAGAGTTTTCGGTTGTCATTGAGAAAATCGGGTCGAGCCGGCAATACTAGCACGAAGCGCAAGCGAGTGAACATTGATCAGAATCGCTGAATCAACACGGTCTTCAACCGCATCGCATCACCACCGGCGAGGGTGAGGTATTCTGTATTCCAAAACTCGGCATTGAGATGAAGTGACAATCCACCACCAAGATTGAGTCGATTGCCGGCGTACCATGTCCAGTTGAGCGTGCGGCCAGTTGCGTTCCCGACCAGATCGCTATCCAGAGGATTGTCGGCCGTCATTCCGATTGCCAACGTGTATTCTCTCCGCGCGAATTGAATTTCCGTCCAACCGCCACTCGACTCGATTTCGCGGCCGGTCGTTGTGTTCACTCCCTGTGCAGAACCGCCCTGCCAATCGCTCAAGTTGCGACCATGCCAGGCCTCGCCACGCCAGGTGACTGCGGTCCACAGCGGCACAACCCAGTCGATTCCGACACCCCAAGCGGTAAAATCGTCGTTCCCCATGATGGGGGCGTCGACGCTCTCAAAACTGACAAGACTCCAAACGCCTAAACCTGTCGTCTGGTCCGGCACCCAACTGCTGCCGTTATGACCAACGCGGAATTGTAGCGCCGGGAGCCCCGAGTCCTCGCCATCGCGAATTCCGTTTCCGTCGAGGTCTTGGCGATCGATAGCACCGCCAGAAGAAATCGAACCGGCAATGACCCACCGGTTTCGACCACTGTTGTTATCGGCCCACTTCAGTCGAACCATCGGTCGCCTGTCGCCCAGGTTACCGGCATTCCACATCAACGAGTCGTCGTTGATCATTGGATTGAGTGGGCTGATCACGTCCCATTCTTGTCCGAATAAAATGGAAAAATAGTCCCACTTCAATTCTCCGTATGCCAGGCGAATGCGGGGTACGGCTCGCGAGTCGCTGGCGATGTTGATCAGCGTTTCGAAGTCGATTTCAATCTTGGCGCTCAAGTCAGCACCGCAGAGACATGACGATCGTAAATCTGAAAGTCGAGGCCAAGTCGCGTCAATCGGATGTTGACGTTGAACTGATCGTCATTGCCTTGGACGGGGACCGAGTTTGGTCCCACTGTATTGGCCGGATCTTCGGAGACGGCAAAAAAAGGAACGACCGTGTTACTCAACTGGCTGTCGGCATAAACTAGATCACCGCGACCATAACCGTAGAGTTTCATCGTGCCGCCACTACCGATTGTGACTTGAAGGCGATCGCCAAAGAACCCTTCCGCCCCGAGCTCTTCCGTGGGTGGAGAAGGTGATCGGAGTATCGGGCGTATTTCCGTCGCGCGGCTGACATCTCTGAAGGCGGACGGTGAAACCTCTGACTCGGATCCCAGTTGATTTAGTTCGTAGTCCAGTTGCTGCAGACGTTGCCGATAGGATGCCCGCAACGCTTCCAGTTCCGGACGAATCTGTTGTGACTCGATGGCTTGGTACTGCGATCCAAACGGCTGAAATTCAACTCGACCAGATGGTTGCCCAAATGCGGTGGTTTCCACAACCACGAGGAACAACAAAAGCAACCAGCTATAGCGTTTTCGTCCTCTTTCCACCACTACCATGACTCCGTTCGCTGGCACTACCTACATTCCGTTTATCTCGGTGTTCTTCAACCGCCAACATGAGCCAATCCTAACAGCCCACCTTTGGATTGATTCGTCGTCGCCGCTAGTGGCGTATTAGAGAGGCACGCCTTGCGACGCGTTCCGCAAGCAGCACTTCTTGAACTTCTTGCCGCTTCCGCACGGACAGCGACTATTGCGGCTGATACGCCGCGGACGGCGGCCCGTGATGCCGGGAAGGAACTTGGCGGTGTCCTGGCGAAACATCTTAACGAGCATGTGATACAGTTCAGGGTTCTTTCGCTTGAGAGCGTCCGGAGCCTCGAAGAAATACTCGACCAGTACGGCGAAATATTCTGCCTCATTCGTGTAGGCGTACGGCTTGACGTGCGATTGCCTACCTGGTGGGTCCGCTAACTCTTTGCCAACCCATTCAATCCACGTGCGGGCAACGTCGGCGGGTATGCCCGGCGGGATTCCATCGATCGCTCCGTCAGCACCGTCGACCAGGTGAGCGAACTCGTGGATTCCGACGTTGTCTTTGTCGGCCTCTCTGTCGAAGCCACTTAATAATGCTGGTTTTGAGAGAATCATCACGCCGCTCAAGTGACCTACTCCGACCATGCCCAGCGTGTTGCGGGGGACATCGCCGTCCGTGCGATAATCGTCGTTGAAGCTGCTTGGGTAGATAAGTACCTCGCCTAACCCCGAATACTCCCAATCGTCAAAGTTAAACACGGGAATGATCGCGCTGGCGGCCACCAAAACTCGCGTGGTTTCGTCCACATCCGTGCGAATGCCAGTAATGCGAGTTTCATCGATGAAGATCTTCACCATCTGCCTGAATCGATCTTGTTGTTGCTCATCTAAGGCGTTGAAGTAGGCGACTCGCGATCGTAGGATTCCCTCCCAGACGGTAGGGAATGGCTGTTCCATGAGATGCAGGCGACGTACGTTTCGCCGACGAAACCACCAGTACGCAACCGGTCCCAGCAACAAGCCTGCAAAGAACAAGGGGTGCAAGAACCCCAATGCGGCGAAAGCAAACAGTGTCACGAAAGCGAACGTAACAGCAAGACTCTGGTTCTTTCGATTCGACTCTGGCGTGACGAGCATAGCGACTCGAAAGTTCTTAGGAGCGAAGATCCGCGATTAACGATGCCGTTATAGACGAACACCAGGGGCGACGCGAGTGTTACCGTTGACATTTGTCAAACCAATTCGCGAATCGGTGCCTGTCGTTCGAGAAGGTATTGCGGTCGGCCATTGTGGTCAGGGATTGTCGTGGTCGACACATCGATCCCAAGATTGTGATAAATGGTTGCAAAGACTTCCTGCATGTGGACGGGCCGGTCATCCGCAACTTCCGCCAGTCGATTCGTCGAGCCGATCACTTGGCCCGTCCGCATTCCACCGCCAGCAAGCAATGCCGCGTGGACACTTGGCCAGTGGTCTCGGCCGGCCCGTGGGTTGATCTTGGGCGTGCGGCCAAACTCGCCCCAGACAACCACCGTCACGTCTTTGTCGAGACCCCGTTGGTGCAGATCCTCGACCAGCGCGGCGATGCCCCGATCAAGCAGAGGAACGACTTTGCGGGCATTGCCGAAGTTGTTACCGTGCCAATCGAAATGCGCAAAGCTGCAAGTGACGCAACGAGCACCCGCTTCGACCAACCGACGAGCCTGCAGGAAGCGGGACATAATCGCTGGGTAGCCCTTGTCGAGTGAGTATCCGAGTACCTTCGGATCGTCTTGGCCATAGCGGGCCCGGACTTGAGGATCTTCCCGTTCGAGGTCCAGTGCTTCGGCCAGCCTTGACGAACTCAACACGTCCAACGCTTGTTCGGTGAAAGTATCATCGAGGCCCGTTTCGAGCGCAGTTTGTGAATTGCGTCGAAAACGGTCGAGCCCAGCGAGCAAATTAGTTCGGCCGGCGAGACGTTTCGATGTGACGTCGCTCAACGTCATGTTCCGCATGGAATCGCCGTCGGCCCGAAAGGGGGCATGCGACATTCCGACGAACCCCGGCCCTTTAATGTTCCAAGGATCGTGAGCCATCTTGTGCGACAAATCAACATAGGGAGGCACAGCCGGGTCGACTGGTCCAAAGAGTTTTGACAATGAAGATCCCATGGCAGGCCAGCCGCCCTGAGGTTGACTGCCGCGGAAGTGGTGGCCGGTACAGCATTCAAATGAATCGTGACGTCCTTCGGCGCCGACCAGCGACCGAATCACCGCGAACTTGTCCATCATGCTCGCCACGCGAGGCATCAACTCGCTAATCTGGATGCCAGGCACGTTGGTGGCAATCGGGTTGAACTCACCGCGAACTTCCGACGGAGCGTCGGGCTTCAAATCCAACATATCTTGGTGGGGCGGTCCACCAGCCAAGAAGATCATGATCACCGCCTTGTGCTCCGAACGCTCGCCACTTTGCTGTTGCGCTCGCAGAATCTGCGGCAGCGCGAGACCGCCTACCGCCAGGCCACCGATCTGAAGGAAAGACCGTCGCGAAACTCCGTCGCATAGCCGAATGGGATTGCCTTCGATTCTTAGCATCGTTTGGGCTCCCTCTGGTAGTGGTGTTTAAAGATCGATGATAGCGAATGACAGCTCAGATTCAAACATGTTTCTCTTTGTCCCGAAACGACGACGATACAACCGGATCGTTTGAAGCATGGCCAAATCAACAGACAGCTAGCGAGTTCGGCTCACGCCACTGGCGAAGGCTGCGGCGATGGTTAGATCTTTGCAAAATTGGCGACTTATGCCAAACTCGCACATTCTGATTGTTTCACGGAGGAAAATACCATGTCCACGTCGCCGCGTATCGCCTGGCTTTGCCTGGCAATCTTGTTGGCCCCCGCCATCCATTCACCCGGCGTCGTTCAAGGCCAAGCGACCTCTGACACCAACAAGGATACGGCCGCCAGCGACCCAAGTGAGAAGGTTGTTAGTGTAGCAATCGACCCCAAATCAGAATCCAGCGACTGGAAATTCAGCGACTGGAAATTCAGCGACTGGAAATCCAGCGACTGGGAATTCAGCTGGTTCGAACAGCGGTACCCCGAGACTCACGTCCTTTTCCCGGATTATCAATGGATCTACATTTTCCTCGTGATCTTCGTTGGATTCGTCGCCGACTTGGTCACGCGTCTGTTCTTGAACAAAATGACGGTCGCCTGGTTCCGGTATCGACGCGGAGAGGAGCCGCCGGAACAGAAACGACTTTGGAGGCCAGTTGGGATCTTCGTCCAAGCGGTTGTCTGGTTCGGGGGCACGAAGTTTATCGGCCTGCCGGAGTGGGCGCAGGTACTTTTATTGGCAGTGTTGAAAGCGTTTGCCGTGATAGCGGCCGTCTGGACCGCTTTTCGCTTTATTGACCTGCTGGCCAAAGTGATGAAGCGAAAGGCCGAGAGCACGGAAACGAAGTTCGACGACCTGTTGGTACCACTGGTTGCTAAATCGCTCAAGATTTTCGCGGTCTGTATTGGGGCCATGGTTTGTGCTGAAGCCTTCCACTGGAGGATCACGGGATTGCTGGCCGGTGTCGGCATTGGAGGTATGGCTTTGGCGCTCGCTTCGCAAGATGCGGTGAGTAACATCTTCGGCTCGATCACTGTGGTGTTGGACCGGCCGTTTGAGGTTGGCGACTGGGTCGTAACGGGTGACATCGAAGGAACGGTCGAAACCGTTGGGTTTCGCAGTACGCGGATTCGGACGTTTTATAGTTCGCTGGTGACCGTTCCCAATAGCCAACTGACGACAGCCGTCGTCGACAATCTGGGGAAACGCAGCTACCGCCGCATCAAGACCATGCTTGGACTTCAGTACGATTCCACACCCGAGCAAATAGATGCCTTCTGTGAAGGTGTCCGTGAACTACTCCGCCGTCATCCGTACACACGCAAAGATTATTATCACGTCTATCTCAACCAATTCAGCGGCAGTTCTCTTGACGTTCTCCTGTACTGCTTTCTCGAGTGCCCCGATTGGTCGGTGGAGTTACGCGAGCGTCACCGACTCTTTATCGATATCTTGAAACTTGCGGACAAACTGGGAGTTTCGTTCGCGTATCCAACTCGGACGTTGCATATGTTCCAGGAGGAAGGTAGTCCGAAATTCGACATGTCGACAGTCGGCGAATCCGAAAAGGCCGGTCAGCGTACCGCCGCATTGATTGCTGGACCGTTGCTCGAAGCAGGCGATCGTCCCGGCGTCGTTCAATTCCGCGGTCCGTCGTCAACCGATGATAACGAATCGTAGGGGGATACCATGGCAATCTTCTCAGGGCCTTTTCCGCCCTATACAATGTTTGATTATGGATTCCTGCGGACAACAAGACGAACCCGTTCAGCAGAGTGTTCCGCAATTCGCCACGACGCAGTGGAGCTTGGTTCTTGAGGCGGGGGGTGAGGACTCTGGATCGAAACAAGCGCTCGCCGAACTTTGCCAAGCCTATTGGTATCCCGTGTACGCTTACGTACGGCGCCGTGTCTCTGAATCGCATGAGGCACAAGATCTGACGCAAGAGTTCTTCACGCGGTTGCTTGAGATGCACTCGATTGAGAACGCTGATCCAAGCCGCGGACGGTTGCAGTAAGGATGTTAGCTAGCGTCTCTTGTTTGAATTTTAGATTTCGGATCTGTTGGTTCTGAGTGATTCCCTCGAACTGCAAATCCTTGGAGAAGATTCGAATCGCGAACTCCTCTGCACCTGGATTGGCGTTGCTGACAATCGGCTCGTAGCGACCGAGTACGTCGATGAAAGAACTTGAAGCAATTTCGACGTCGAATCTGGTGGCCAAGACGGTCTTGTTATGTTCCGTAACATGGTTCCCTGGTGGGTTGGGAGGCTCAGCGCAGCCGCCGATGCGATGGTTCAATCCGTAGACCGTCGCGCTAACAACCGCCAAACCGACGAGTAGGATTCCGTTTTTCATGATTCGTTCCGAGTGATTTGTGCCAGACCTTCCAATCCTAAAACGGGAATTGTCCATTGCTAGAACGGGGTCATCCACCGGTTGTACCGTGCGACTCTACCAGGAACTCAGAATTCTCCTTTGAAGCCGTAAATTACGTGTTTCCGTCGACGAGTTGCTCGGTCAGAAGCAGTATTGTCTGGCGGCCAGCCGAGGTTGATTGGGGCAAAAGACGAGGGACACCCGGTAAGAGTGTTGGTAAACTAATACCAGCCCAATGCCAGAAACTGGGGACGCCGAGAACAAATGAGTCACAGCAGACTATTTCGTCACGCCTTGGTCGGTCTGACCGTACTCGCCGGATCTGCGTCGTCTCTTTTGCACGCAGAACGGGAATGGCCGTTCAATCCACTGACCGAAACCGCACCACCGGAGGTCCACTCGAAATGGGTCCGCAACAGCATCGACGCGTTTGTGCTCAAACGGCTGAATGAGGCTGGATTGGAACCGGCGGTCGAGGCCGCACGGCGGCAACTTGTGCGGAGATTGTATTTTGACCTGATCGGGTTGCCACCAAGTCCCGAGGATGTTGAGACGTTTCTCGATGATAAATCGGAACGCGCGTACGAGGATCTCGTCGAACGATTGTTGAAGGATCCTCGGTATGGGGAACGATGGGCGCGATTGTGGCTCGATCTGGCTCGATATGCTGATACGGCAGGCTACGAGGGTGATCCGGACATGCCGCATGCGTGGCGATATCGCGACTACGTCATTGACGCCTTTAACAACGACAAGCCATACACCCAGTTTATCAAGGAACAGATTGCCGGCGACGAATTCGCGGAAGTGATGGGCGCCGGTGACCTCCCGGGAACTCCATCTGAGCGAGTGGTGGCGATGACGTTTCTGCGGCTGGCGCCGTTCACCGAACCGCGTGGCGATGAGACTCGTCACGAGTTGCTAAGCGAAATGACCTCAACGGTCGGCTCAGTGTTTCTCGGTCTGACGGTCGGCTGTGCGAAGTGTCACGACCACAAGCATGACGACATCCCCACGAGGGACTTTTATCGATTGAAGGCATTTTTCTCGACGGTGTCGATTCCTCGCCCCGAACCGGGTGACGGGTTCCAGATTGGTGGGTCGATTGCGTCACCTTTTTATCGCAAAGACGAGCAAAAATGGGCGAATGAACGGCGTATACAGTTTGAGCGGGAGATCGTCGAGTCAAAAGAAGAGCTACAACAACTCTCTAAGTCGCTTACCGAGAAACTGGGTGGCAATGCGGGATTCGGGGTGCAGGCGATGGGCGGGTCACTTGGAAACAACTACATCTATGGTCGAACATCCGTGAATCAAGGCGATCTACACACGTCGACGACGAATTGTGATGGGAAACAGTGGACGTTTTTTACGGACAACCGCGCCGAACAGCGGACCGGAAGCAACGCTGGTACGAATCAAGGACAGTGGTATGGAGATCTTCCGAATCCTGAGCACATCTCGTTGGGTCAGTATTCGGAGGGTACCGGGAAGATCAAGACCGCCGGTGCGCATCATGTCGGCGAATTCTCGCAAGTGCTCATTTACGACCATCCGCTGAGCGAGGCGGAACGGGTTGCGATTGCCAGCTGGCTGAAAGCAAAGGTCAAGGGTAGTACAGGCAGTTCAACGAAATCTGCCGAGCCGCCCGGCGAAGGGCTGCGTTTTTGGCTCGACGCAGCCGATCTAGATGCGAACCCGCGGAGTGCAAATCCCGATAGCGGCAACCGTGTCGCGCGATGGACGGACCGAGTGGGTGGGATCACACTTTCGCAGCACGATCCCGATCGACAGCCATCACTTGCTGTAGTGAAGACAAACGGCGAAGGGGCTGGTGCGACCGATGTCATCGGTGTTCGATTTGAAGATGATTTTCTCACCGGGCCGATTGGCGACGCGGCGTTCGCGCAGGATCAAACCGGTTCGCTGGTGGTGGTCTACACGGCTCGACACTCCCACGAAGGTTACGGATTTGAAGTCGGCGGCAAAGGCGTTTTCCTCAGTACATTTATCAATCCTGCCGCATCATCGCGTGAGAGCCTGGACTCGGTGTTAGCTGACGCGGACAACGATCTAGTTTCTAGTGAGCAGCGTCAGCGATATCGGTGGTTGGCAGATCGAGAACGGTTTCTTCGCCAGCAGATCAAACGATTGCAGCCGGTTTCCATGTCGCTGCGACATTCGTACGGTCCGCCGTATGAGCCCGGTGTTCCGACTTCGACGGTGATGATTCGCGGTGAATATGACAATCCAGGCGAAGTCGTGACGGCTGGATTTCTGACCTGTATTACAGGTGCTGACGAACCTGCGAAAATTCGGTTGGACCCGTTTAAACGTTGGCCGACGCGCAGCCGACGGATGGCACTCGCCCAGTGGATCGCAAGTCCGGACAATCCTCTCACCGCCCGCGTCGCAGCAAACCGTCTCTGGCACTGGCACTTCGGGCGTGGAATTGTCGCCACGCCGAGTGACTTCGGGCAGTTGAGCGGCGGACCTTCTCATCCCCAGTTGTTGGATTGGCTTGCCAATCAGTTCATTCAACAGAAATGGAGCATTAAGGCGCTACATCGGCTTATCGTCACATCTGCCACGTATCGACAGACGTCACTGCATTACGACAAGCGGGCTGACCAGCTGGACCCAGACAACAAATTACTATGGCGATTTCGCCGACGTCGCTTGGAGGCAGAGGCTGTCCGCGACAGCGTGCTGACCGCCAGCGGCAGACTGAACTCAGAGAGGTTCGGTCTCCCCATTTTTCCGCCTCTGCCGGGAGGAATCGAAGAACGGGTAAAATTCTCGACCAGCAAATGGGATACACAGCGCGGGCCAGAAGGCCGAAAACGCAGTATCTACATTTACCAGCAACGGACGCTGACGATGCCGTTCATGCAGTCGTTTGATGCGCTGGTGTGTGACGAGTCGCGACCGCGACGACGGTATTCAGTGACGCCGCTGCAGGCATTGGCAATGTACAACGGTGGATTTGTCAATGACGAAGCGAAACACTTTGCTGGCCGCGTGCGGAATGAAACGCCGAACGACGTCGCGAAACAGATTCATCTCGCTTTTCAGATTGCACTCAGTCGGCCGCCAACATCCGGCGAAGTGGCTGAACTAGAATCGTTCGCGAATTCGGATGAGTCCGGCATGGTGGGAGTCTGCCGCATCCTATTGAATTGTAACGAGTTTATATATGTCGACTGACCGCCTTCAGACAAACGTGTCGATAGCGACCGATGAGAGCCAGGCTCGAATCGATTTGGCTGCCATTTTGCGATGGGCGGATCGCCAGTCATTGAGCGAGGGTATCTGTAATCATTTCAGCCTGCAGTTGCCCGATGCGACAGATCAATTCCTACTCAACCCACAAGGTCTGCACTGGTCCGAAATGTGTGCCAGCGATTTGCTTGTTGTGGACTCGGATGGGCAATTGGTAAAAGGTCGACACAACGCCGAACCATCCGCGTTCTTTATTCATTCAAGTGTGCATCGAAGCCGGCCGAACGCGAAATGCGTGCTTCATGCCCATCCGCCGTACTGCACGGCGTTGTCGTGTATGCAGAACGGCCGATTGGAATGGTGCAGTCAGAATTCGCTTCGCTTCTACGGCCGCGTTGCCTACGACGATCTCTACAATGGGGTTGCCTTTGACAGCGCTGAGGGTGATCGAATCAGCTCGATGTTGGCCGACGCCGATGTCCTTTTCATGGCCAACCACGGTGTGCTAGTCACAGGCGAGAACGTTGCGTTGGCGTTTGATGATCTCTACTATTTGGAGCGGGCGGCCATGGTGCAGATCATGGCAATGAGTACGGGGCGACCATTGCGGATTATTGCCGATCAAGTCTGTCGGGAGACGTCAGAACAGATCGGCAGTGAATGCGAACAGGCCTACCATCTGTTCGAAGCTATCAAGCGAATGTTAATGCGAGACTGTCCGGAGTTTGCTGAGTAACCTGAGTATAGGTAGAGGAGATTGACGACGATGGTACCTTTCACTCGGCGAAAATTCCTCGGCTCGACATTCAACGGAATTGGCGCATTGGCGCTCGGCGACCTTCTCTCCAGAGAATCGCACGGCGAGATCTCCGCTGTCGACCCACTTGCGGTCCGCAAACAACATTTGCCCCGGCGGGCAAAACACTGCATTTTTCTCTTCATGCAAGGTGGAGTTAGTCAGCTTGACTCATTCGAGTACAAGCCGGAACTTAACAAGATCCACGGAAAACGTCTGCCGCGGATTCCGGACATCTCCGGTGAATTGCAAGGTCGGTTGTCTTTCCCTCACGTGGCGATTGGCAGTCCATTTAAGTTCCAGCAGCACGGCGAATCAGGTCATTGGTTCTCGGACCTATTCCCACAACTGGCTCAGCACGCCGACCAAATCGCCATGGTCCGTGGTATTAGGACGGACAATCAGAATCACGGGCCATCAACGCTACACGTCACTACGGGCAGTCAGTTTCCCGGAAGTCCTTCGGTCGGTTCGTGGGTCAGTTACGGATTGGGATCGCCGAACCGCGACATGCCTGGCTACATCGTGATTCAAGACCCGCGGGGAGCGCCCGTAAATGGAGCTGCGGTGTGGGCCAACGGATACCTTCCGGCTGCTTATCAGGGCACCTTGCTGCGTTCAAAGGGCACACCGATTCTGAATCTTGCTCGGCCGGTTGGAGTTTCGGTTGCTCAACAACGCCGCGAATTCGATCTGTTGACATCGCTGAACCGTCGGCATCTCACATCGCGCTCGGAGGACACAGAACTCGCCGCGCGAATCAACGCCTACGAGTTAGCATTT